>JAESGH010000297.1_pt1 | contig 62378 bp, 61 predicted proteins | sample 9269641 | NCBI WGS metagenome assembly JAESGH01 (sample SAMN14515345, study PRJNA621665) | algae metagenome | isolation source: Phormidium tanganyikae FI6-MK23 and co-occurring heterotrophs from granitic... | place: USA: Fort Irwin, California | collected 1998-05-24 | reverse complement strand
GGCGCAGCTTGGCTCCGTCATGGGGGGGGGCGGGGGGGCCCGCACGCCCCCCCCCCCCCCCCCCCCCCGCACACGCGAAAGGGGCGAGGATCCGAAGATCCTCGCCCCTTTCGACTGTCTGCTGAGACTTACCAGCTCGACTTGGTCACGCCGGGCAGCTCGCCACGGTGTGCCATGTCACGGAAGCGGACACGCGAGATGCCGAACTTCGTGAGGACACCGCGGGGGCGGCCGTCGATGACGTCGCGCGAACGCACTCGAGCCGGCGACGCGTTGCGCGGCAGCTTCTGCAGGCCGACGCGTGCGGCCTCGCGGGCCTCGTCGGTGGCGTTCGGGTCGACCAGGGTCTTCTTCAGCTCGGCGCGACGCTCGGCGTAACGCTCGACGATGACCTTGCGCTGCTCGTTGCGAGCGATCTTGCTCTTCTTAGCCATTGATCAACGCTCCTCTCGGAATTCGACGTGCTGACGGATGACCGGGTCGTACTTCTTCAGCACGAGGCGGTCGGGGGTGTTGCGGCGGTTCTTCTTGGTCACGTACGTGTATCCCGTACCTGCCGTGGAACGCAGCTTGATGATCGGACGGACGTCCTGAGCCTTCTTGGCCATTAGAGCTTCACACCCTTCGCCTGGAGGTCCTTGACGACGTTCTCGATGCCGCGGACGTCGATCACCTTGATGCCCTTGGCGGACACGTTGAGCGTGATCTTACGACCGAGCGACGGAACGAAATACGTCTTCTTCTGCACGTTCGGGTCGAAGCGGCGCTTCGTCCGGCGGTGCGAGTGCGAGACATTGTGACCGAAACCGGGAACAGCTCCGGTCACCTGGCACACTGCTGCCATGATGGTGACTCCTTCTCTACCGTGAGGCCAGACGGCCCCACCCAAGATCCCTTGTCTGCACGCAGCCGGATCCCTCGGGACCCGGTAGCACGCGAACTGCGCACAGGAGTGTGCGCAGACAAAGAGTCAGTCTAGCACGGCGGAAGCCGCTGCCTGCGCCCCACGGCCCCAGCGGAACGGCGACACCGTCGGGTCTCCGTCGATCCAGAACCGCCAGGGGAAGGCATCCGTCCCGGCGACGCCGGCGACACCCACGCGAGGTCCGGTCGCGATCTCGGTGAGCGGCTCCCCGAGCCAGAGCTCTGCACGCGCGCCGTGGTGCTCCGCACCGGTGATCGCGTCGATCCCGTCGTGCAGCGGATGCCGGAGCCCCACGGCCTGTCCGAGTCGTCCCGGCCCGCGGGCGAGGTCCCGCAGCGCCGTGCGCCCGAGCGGCAGTTCCGCACCGCGGCGCCCGGCGGCGGCATCCGTTCCGAAGACGATCTCGCCGGCGCGCAGCAGGATGCCGTCGCCCTGCCCTTCGGGACCCGCGACCACGTTGACACACGAATGGATGCCGTGACTCAGGTACACGTACAGGTGCCCGGGCTCGCCCCACATCGTCGCGTTGCGTGCCGTGCGTCCCATCCGCGCGTGAGAACCCGGATCGGCGACGTCGCCCGTGCCCTGCCCGTGGTAGGCCTCGACCTCGGTGATGCGCAGGCGCACCTCGACGGGCGCGGCATCCGACGGCACTCCCGGAGCGTCGACCACGGTGCGCAGCTCGGCGCCGAGCAGACGCGGCGCGATCTCGACGGCCGAGCCGTCCAGATCCGCGCGCGTGGCGCGGCGCAGCCCGCCCATCAGAACCGGAGGCCCATCAGAACCGCGGCGCCGTCTGGCACCACGACGCGTCGAAGCCGGTGAGGGCGACGAGCTCGTCACCCGATTCCATGTCGATGAGGTGCGTCTCGACGTTCTCCGGCAGCGGCAGCAGCATGCCGTCGTACCGGTTGTCGGCCAGGTCGGGAGCGATGACCACCGCGGCGTACTGGCCGCTCGGCGAGGCACAGGCCTGCAGGATCGAGTCCGACGAGCCGACCTCCACCAGCGGCGTGGCGGCGCCGTCGTCGTCGACGCGGACGACCGCCTGCCCGATCGGCATCCCGGACTCGTCGCGGGCGACGACATGGCGGAGCGTGCCGCCCGGGTAGGGAGTGATCGACGTCGCGGTGCCGTAGTCGGGATCGGATGCCGCGAGCGGCACCTCAGAGCCGTCGGCGAGGTTGAGTTCCACCACGGTTCCGTCGAGCCGTTCCACGATGGCCGTGTAGGTGCCGCGGGAGATCCCCTGGATCGTGGCCGCGAGGCCCAGCGACTGCACACCCGCGTCCGTCGAACGATCGACGAGCGACAGCGCCCCGTCGAAGTCGATGAACAGCACGGCCGAGCTGTCGGGCACGAACTGCCAGGCGAACACGCTCGCCTCGGCGTCGCCGACCTCGATGATCTGCGGCTTCTCGTCGCCGTTCAGCGGCTGCGTGACGAGCACGCTCGCGCGCCCTTCCGTGTCGCTGAGCTCGCGATCGGAGTAGCTGTAGCCGACCAGCCCGCCGCGCTCGGACACCTGGATCGCTCCGACGAACCCGTCGCCGGGGAGCTCGAGCTCGCGCTGGTTCCGGCCGTCGCGATCCATCACGAGCAGGCGGGAGCCGTCGTCCTCCTCGACGGATACGACCAGCTGCGTCGACGTCGCCCGGAAGTCGTTGATCTTGTCGACAGCGAACACCGGAACCGCCTTCTCACCGCTGAGATCGGTGCGGAAGATCGTGTCGTCGCCGTCGACGTCGCGGCGCAGCAGGAAGATGTTCGAGGCCGGGGTCGAGAAGGTGGTGGTCAGCTCGGTCGACGGCCCGCCTCCGGTGCCCGTGACGTCGGCGATGCGCACGGTGTAGTCCGTCGAATCGTCGAGCGGCACGGTGAAGCGGATGCCGACGCCGCGGCCCGACGCATCCACCGTGAACGGCACCGCCGGCTCGACCGTGACCTGCTCCGGATCGATGTCGGCGAGCGCCTGGTTCGCGGTGATGATGACCCTGCTGCCGGAGGACTCGATCGCCTGCTCCGGATCGACCTGCACCTCGGAGATGCGCGGCCCCTGCAGGAGGCTGACGATGCCGAAGCCGGTGCCGACCAGCACGAGGATGCCGAGCACGGCAGCGAGTGAGATGAGGAAGCGGCGCGAGGGCACGCGGCCCCGAGGTGTCGGTGTCGGTGTCGCGGCGTCGGACGACACGCCAGATGTCGGACTTCCTGCGGCATCCGGTCCGACATTTGGCGTGTCGGACACCGGAACGGAAGCTGCGGCGACGTCCTGGGCACCCGGCGTCACGCCGACCAGCACCGGCTCCGGCGCGACGGGCACCGCGGGAACAGCATCCGCCTCGACGTCGTGCCGAGCTGCGGCCTCGACATCTTCTCTCGCGGCTTCCTCGAAGGCGGCCATCTTCCGGGCAGCGGCTTCCTGCTCCGCGATCTCGCGGTCGCCGGCCTGCCGAACGGCAGCCTCACGAGCAGCAGCCTCGCGAGCAGCCGCGTCACGAGCAGCCGCGTCATCCGCGCCGGCATCCTGCCGATCGCCCCCCGCGGCGGTCGCCTCCGAGGAAGCCGTCGCCGGAGCTGTCGCGCGGTCGATCCGCTCGGCCTCCGCCGCCTCGGCGGCCTCCCGGGCGGCGCGCATCTCGGCGCGGGTCCGCGGGACGGCGGGCACCTCGGGGCGCTCGTCGTCAGTACTCATACGGATCCCCCGGCTCGTCGATCGCGACGACGTCGGTCGGCACGACACGGAGAGTGCCGTCGGCATCCGCTCGAACGGTTCCGGTGACCTCGACCCACTGGCCGGTCGGGTACTCGTCCGGGTCGACGGTGACGGGCAGCGTCGCGGTCTGCGCATCGATCACGCAGTGCGTGATGACGAGGCGTGTGAGGTTCACGTCGTCGTCGCCCGAGGCTCCGGGCGTGACGAAACCGGTGAGCGTGACGGCGGCGCCGTCGTACGCGGTGGTGTTCGTCGCGGTGGCGAAGACGCTCGCCCAGTCGCCGACGCCGAACGTCGACGTGTCGGCCACCCCGAGCGTCACGGTGTCGGCACCTGCGAACAGCGTGCTCTGCTCCCCCGCCCGCGACATCGCCAGTTCGACGGACAGGGATGCCGGGGGCAGCACGAGCGCGGCGGCCACCACACCCGTCGCGACGACGCCGCCGGCGACCGCCCCGACGGCGGCGAGGGTCTTCCGAGGCGATGCCGTCGAGCGCGGAGCGTCAACCGCGTCGTCGGCGGCATCCACGGCGGCGGCATACGTCCCGTGATCGTGCCCGTGGTCGCCCTCTTCGCCGAGCGGCAGCGTGAACGACCACACCGCACCCGCCAGGGTCACGACGGCCGCGGCGCAGGCGAACCACACGGATTCGGGGCTGATGTAGAGGGTCAGGCGGCCGGTGACGCCGAGGCCGAGAGTGACGACGGCGACGAGGGTCGCGAGTGCGACGCCGAGCCACCGGGTGCCCAGGGCGCGTGCGCGCCGCGACCTCCGGTCGGTCGAGTGGTCAGCCGTGTGCTCAGACAAGGACGTTCACCCCGATCCCGATCGCGAAGGCCGACGCGATCACGACGCCGACGATGCCGGCCAGCGTGCGTCCGGTGAAGGTCGTGCGCATGAGCGCGAGCATCTTGATGTCGACGAGGGGTCCGACCAGCAGGAAGGCCACGAGCGCTCCCGACGAGAACGTCGACGCGAACGACAGGGCGAAGAACGCGTCCACGTTCGAGCAGATGGCGACGGTCATCGCGAGCACCATCATCGCGACGATCGAGAGCACCGGGTTCGATCCGATCGCGAGCAGCATGTCGCGGGGGATCAGCACCTGCACGGCTCCGGCGAGCGCGGATCCGATCACGAGGGCCGGCATCACCGCGCGGAGCTCGACGAGGAACTGCGTGAGGCTGCGGCGCACCGGCGTGCCGGGCTCGTGGGTCACGCGGTCGCACGTGTCGACGAAGCGCTCGGTCAGCAGCGAATCGGGCGAGGGGTGCAGGCTGTAGATCCAGCCGATGAGGTTTGCGATCAGGTAGCCGCCGACGAGACGGGCGATCAGGATGCCGCCGTCCCAGCCGAACGCGGCGTGCGTGGTGAGGATGACGATCGGGTTCACGATCGGAGCGGCGATCAGGAAGGTCAGGGCCTCCGCGGGGGCGAGCCCGCGCATCATCAGTCCGCGGGCGAACGGCACGTTGCCGCACTCGCACACCGGGATCACCATCCCGAGCAGCGACAGCACGGCACGACGAGCCCAGGCGCGCTTCGGCAGCCACCGGTGGATGACATCGGCGGGGAGCCACACCTGCACCACGATCGAGAGCAGCACCCCGAGGATCACGAACGGCAGGGCCTCGATCAGAACGCTCAGGGCGAGCGTGAGACCGTCCTGCGCGCGAGTGGGCAGCGAGGCGGGGAACAGCGCCGGCAGGAACCGGTCGACGAGGAACAGGGCCGCGATGATCGCGACACCCAGTCCGAGGCCGACCCACGCCGAGCGCGGTGAGCGCGTCGGGCGATGGGCGTGCCCCTGGCCCGGGCGGGTCGCCGTGCCTGCCGGAAGGCTCACGCGTTCGCTGCCCGTTCGGCGTCGCGCTTGTTGGTGCACGGGGTGCACAGTCCGAAGATGTCGACCACGTGTGCGGCTTCGGTGAAACCGTGGAGGGCAGCGGTGCGGTGCGCCCACTGCTCGACATCCTTCGCCTCGATCTCGACGGTCAGTCCGCAGGACCGGCAGATCAGGTGGTGGTGGTGGCCCTGCGTGGTGCAGGCGCGGTAGAGCGCCTCGCCCTCGGGGCTCTGCAGCGAGTCGGCGTCACCGGATGCCGCGAGCCCGGCGAGCGCCCGGTACACGGTCGCGAGTCCGATGCCCGTGTTGTCGTCGCGCAGCGAGGCGTGCAGGTTCTGCGCACTCACGAAACCCCGCGCGTCGGCGAGTGCTTCACGCACGCGTTCGCGTTGCCAGGTGTTCCGCTGAGCCATGGGTCAAGTCTAGGCGGCAGGGGTTGGCGAGGGCTGGGAGCGTCGCACTCAGGCCACGCGCCGCACCCGGGCGCGCATCCGCTGCACGATCCAGCACACGACGTAGATCGTGAACGACAGGGTGGTGATGTAGGGGCTCACCGGCAGGGTGCCGGCGAGGGCGAGCAGGATGCCGCCGACCGCGGACACGAACCCGAACAGCGCGGCGAGCAGCGGGACCGCGACCGGGCCGGCCGTCACCCGCATGGCCGCAGCGGCGGGCGTCACCAGCAGAGCCATGACCAGCAGCGCGCCGATGATGTGCACGCTCACCGCGACGATGAGCCCGAGCAGCACCATGAAGATGAGGCTCACCGCGCGGGTCGGCACCCCTCGAGCGGCGGCGGACTCGGGGTCGAGCGAGTCGAAGCGCAGCGGGTTCCACATGACGAGGAGTCCGATCAGCACGACGATGCTGATGCCGATGAGCCAGCCGAGATCGGGACTCGAGACCGAGACGATCTGCCCGGTCAGCAGACTGAACCGGTTGGCGCTGCGCCCGTCGTAGAGCGAGAGGAACAGGATGCCGAGGCCGAGGCCGAACGGCATGAGAACGCCGACGATCGAGTTGCGGTCCCGGGCCTTCGCGCCGAGGACGCCGATGAGGATCGCCGCGACGAGCGCGCCGCCGAGAGAGCCGGCCACGACGCTGCCGCCGAAGAGCAGGGCGGCGGCCGCACCCGCGAACGACAGCTCGCTCACGCCGTGCACCGCGAACGCCAGGTCACGCTGCATCACGAAGACGCCGATCAGTCCGCCGACGATGCCGAGCACCGCCCCCGCGATGATCGAGTTCGCCAGCAGGGCGACGAGGTCTCCGTAGTCCTGGAACGAGAAGACGTCGCTCCAGTCGAACAGCGGCACCATGCCGGACGGCGCGATCATGCGGCGCCTCCGTGCTCGTGGTCGCCGTGGTCGTGGTGCGGCTCGGCATCCGGAACACCCACGACGACCAGCCGGTCGCCGGTGCGGAGCACGAAGACCGGCGTGCCGTAGAGATCGGTGAGCACGCGGGTCTGCAGCACCTCTTCCGGGGTGCCGAGCAGGAACCGCCCGCCGGCGATGTAGAGGATGCGATCGACGCGGTTCAGGATCGGATTGATGTCATGGGTGACGAACAGCACGGCGGCTCCGCGCTCGCGTCGCTGCCGGTCGATGATGTCGGTCACGCCGACCTGGTTCGCGAGGTCGAGGTTCGACAGCGGCTCGTCACACAGCAGCAGCGAGGGCTCGTCGGCCAGCGCCTGCCCGACACGCAGCCGCTGCTGCTCGCCGCCCGAGAGCAGGCCGACGCGACGGTCCGCGTAGTGCGCGGCACCGACGGCTTCGAGCAGGCGGTCGACCTTGGCGCGATCGCCGCGGTGCGGGAGGGGGAAGCCGAACCGGCTCCCCTGCACCCCGAGAGCCACGAGGTCGCGCGCCCGCATGCTCGTGTCGGGGGCGAGGGAGCGCTGCTGCGGGATGTACCCGATCCGCGCGTTTCCGCGATGCACGGGCGACCCGGCGACCCTGATCGTGCCCGACGACAGGGGCTGCAGGCCGAGGATGCTGCGCAGCAGCGTCGTCTTGCCGGAACCCGACGGCCCGAGCACGGCGATGAACTCCCCCGGCTCGACCGTCAGATCGAGTCCCGCCCACAGCTCGCGGTCGCCGCGCTGGAGGGCGGCGCCGGCGATCTCCAGGACCGGGCCGGTCACGGCTGGACGGCGGCGGCGAGGCTCTTGATCGCGTCACGCATCCACTCAGAGTACGACGATCCGTCGTCGAGGAGCTCGGTGAACGCGACAACCGGAATATCGGCATCCTTCGCGGCGGTCTCGACGCGCTCCGTCTCCGCGCCGCCGGTCTGCGCGTTGGTGAGCAGAGCGGTGACCTGACCGCTGTCGATCACGTTCAGCGCCTCGAGCAGGACGGCGGGGGCGACGTCGGTGCCCTCCTCGACCGCCTCGGCGAACCCCTCAGGGGTGACGTCGGTCAGGCCCGCCGCGGTGGCGAGGTAGCCGGGAAGCGGCTCGGTGATGAACACGCTCGCGCCGGCGGCATCCGTCTTGATGGTCTCGAGGTCGGACTCGAAGCCCTCGAGGTCGGCGACGATGTCCTCGGCCGCGGCCGTGAAGTCGGCCTCGCCCTCGGGGTCGAGCTCGGCGAGGTGCGCCGCGATGTCTTCCACGACGTGGATCATCGTGTGCGGGTCGAACCAGACGTGCTCGTTGAAGCCCTCGATGTGATCGTGGCCCTCGTCGCCCTCGGCGTGCCCGTGGTCGTGCCCCTCGGCGTCGGCATCGCCTTCTTCGTGGCCCTCATTGCCGGGGAAGTCATGCGAGAACTCGACGGCCGTGAGCACCTCGGCATCCGCTCCGTCGAGCAGATCGTCGATGAACGCGTCGTAGCCGCCGCCGTTCTCGATCACGAGGTCGGCCTTCTGCACGGTGAGGCGATCGCGCGCGGTGGCCTCGTAGGAATGCGGATCCTGTGTCACGGAGTTGATGATCGAGGTGACCTCGACCCGGTCGCCGCCGATCTGCTGGGCGAGCGAGCCGTACACGTTGGTGCTCGCGACGACCTGGATCGTGCCGTCGTCGCCCTCTCCCGCAGCAGGGGTGGAGCATCCGGCGAGCGCGAGGGCGGCGACGGATGCGAGGGCGAGGACGAGCACGGGCTTCTTCATGCTCTCACTCTAAACGCTAATGAGAACCATTATCAAGTTCGCGAGGGCGCGGTTTCGTCGGCAGGTCGAGATGACAGTTGCAGGTCGAGAATCAGGATCTCGACCTGCAACTGTCGTCAGCGCCTGCAGATGCAGCGCGGCGCGGCCCGGCGGCCTCAGCCGACGAGACCCGCCGGAGCGATCCACACCGTGTGCTCCCCCGGGACCGCGCCGTCGACGACCGCGCCGAGCACGACGTCATCGGCATCCGTCCCGAGGTCGAACGGCTCGACGCCGAAGTTCGTCACGACCTGCCACCCGTTCGGCCGCGCGAAGCGCAGCACGTCGTCGCGTCCTGTCTCGATCCACTCCAGGCGCTCGTCGGTCTGCAGCAGGTGCCGCAGGCTCAGGGCCTCGCGGTACAGCGACAGCGTCGACGACGGGTCGGCCGCCTCGACGTCGACCGCGTACTCCGCGAACCACGACGGCTGCGGCAGGTGCGCGTCAGCCGACCCGAATCCGAAGGACGAACCGGATGCCGTCCACGGCAGTGGCACGCGGCATCCGTCGCGCCCGAGGCCGTCGAATGCCTCCTCGCGCAGGAACGCCGGATCCTGGCGCTGCTCGGGCGCGATCTGTGCGACCTCGTGCAGTCCGAGCTCCTCGCCCTGGTAGAGGTAGGTGCTGCCGGGAAGGCCGAGCAGCATCAGGGTCGCGGCGTGCGCCCGACGCAGCCCGCCCTCGCGGTCGAGCTGGTCGGCGGGACCGCCGGCGGCCACCCACTCGGTGCCCTGCTTGACGGTGCGGCCGCGCAGCGACGGCAGTCCGTAGCGCGTGGCGTGCCGGGTCACATCGTGGTTCGACAGCACCCACGTGGTCGACGAACCGCTCGCCTGCGCCTGCTCGAGGTTCTCGGTGATCACATCGCGGAAGTCGCCCGCCGAGAACTCCGCCACCAGCAGGTCGAAGTTGAACGCCTGCCCCAGCCCCTCGGCCGAGGCGTACCGGGCGCGACGCTCGGGCGTCTCGACCCAGGCCTCGGCGACGGCGGTGCGCGGCGGGTCGTACTCGTTGAACACCGCGCGCCACTCGGCGTAGATCTCGTGCACCTCGTCGCGATCGAGGAGCGGATGCCGACCCGAGGTGCGGTCCATCGCGTCGAGCTCCGCCTGGCTCGGCAGCGGCTCGGTGAGGTCCTTCGTCAGCATGTGAGCGACATCGATACGGAACCCGTCGACTCCGCGGTCTGACCAGAAGCGCAGCGTCTGCAGGAAGTCGGCGCGCACTTCGGGGTGATCCCAGTTCAGGTCGGGCTGCTCGACGGCGAAGCTGTGCAGGTACCACTGTCCGTCCTCGACGCGCTCCCAGGCGCTGCCGCCGAAGGCCGCGCCCCAGTCCGTCGGCGGCTCGGAGCCGTCCGGTCCCTTCCCCTCGCGGAAGATGTACCGTTCGCGCGCCGCCGACCCGCGGCCTGCGGCGAGTGCCTCCTGGAACCACTCGTGCAGGTCGGAGCTGTGGTTCGGCACGATGTCGACGATGACGCGGATGCCGCGGGCGTGCAGCGCCTCGACCATCGCGTCGAAGTCGTCGAGCGTGCCGAGGCGGGGGTCGACGTTGCGGTAGTCGGCCACGTCGTAACCGCCGTCGGCGAGCGCCGAGGGGTAGAACGGGCTGAGCCACACCGCGTCGATAGCGAGTTCGGCGAGGTAGTCGGCACGGGAGACGATGCCGGGGATGTCACCCAGTCCGTCGCCGTTCGCGTCGGCGAAGCTCCGCGGATAGATCTGGTACACGGCGGCCTGCCGCCACCAGACGGCGGCATCGGCCTTGCGGGTCTCGACGAGAAGCGCGTCGGTCATGAGAGAGGAACTCCTTCTTTCTTGTTGCGGTCGGTGGGAGCGTTTCGTCTCGTCGCTTCGCTCCTCGCTCAACGACCGAGAACCGCACCGGTCGTTGAGCGAGCGAAGCGAGACGAAACGCAGTCAGCCCTTGACGGCGCCCTGCGTCACGCCCTCCATGACGAAGCGCTGCGTGAACAGGTACGCCAGGATCGCGGGGGCCATCGCCATCAGATACGAGGCGAAGGCGACGTTGTAGTTGTTGCTGAACTGGGTCTGGAACAGGTTCTGCCGCACCGGGAGCGTCTGCATCGCCGGATCCGAGATGATCAGCGATGGCATCATGAAGTCGTTCCAGGCGTAGAGGAAGGCGAAGATGCCGACCGTCGCGCTCATCGGGGCGAGCAACGGGAAGATCAGCTGCCAGAACGTCTGCCAGGTCGAGGCGCCGTCGATGCGCGCGCTCTCCTCGAGCTCGATCGGGATCGAACGCAGGAACGCCGTGAACAGCAGCACGCTGAAGCTCAGCTGGAACATCGTCGCGAGGATGATCACGCCGAACGGGTTGTCGAGACCGACCCGGCCGGTGAGCTGGATCTGCGGCAGCGCGACCACGGGGAACGGGATGAACATGGCCGCCAGCAGGTAGAAGAACGACCAGCGGAACAGCTTGCGATCCCAGTTGCGCACGATCGCGTACGACGCGAACGCCGCGAGGATGATCGTCGCGCACACCGTACCGGCGGTGACGAGCAGCGAGATGCCCGCTCCGACGGGGAACTTGGTGAGGTTCCACGCCGCGACGAATCCGTCGATGCTGAACGGCGCGGGCAGCGAGAAGGCGTTGCCGTCGACCGCCTGCCCGGTCGTCTTGAACGCCATCGAGATGGTGACGTAGAGAGGGAGGAGCACGGTGACCGCGCACAGGAGGAGGATGATCGTGCCCGACCAGTTCGGCCGCTCGATCTTCATGCGGGGCTTCTTGCCCGCGGTCTGGGTGGTGATGGTCTGCGTCGACATCAGAGTGCGTTCCTTCCGCGCGTCAGCGACAGCTGGAGGAGGGAGATGAGCACGGCGACGATGAAGAAGATGGTCGCGTTCGCCATCTGATAGGCGTAGTCGCCGCCGTTGAAGCCCGCGATGATCGTCATCGCGACGCTGCGGGTGGCGGTGCCGGGACCGCCGTTGGTGAGTCCGACGATGATGTCGTAGGCGTTCAGGAAGCCCTTGAAGCCGAGGATCACATTGATGACGACGTAGCCGGCGACCAGCGGGAGAGTGATGCGCACGAGCTGCTGCCTCTTGTTCGCGCCGTCGATGCTGGCGGCCTCGTAGACCTCGCTGGGAACCGACAGCAGACCCGCGATGTAGATGAGGAGCGTGCCCGGAACCGCCTGCCAGGCGGTCACGATGACGATCGCGACCCAGGCCAGGTCGGGGTTGGCCAGCAGGCTCGTCTCGAGGAACGGGATGCCGGTGGCAGCACCTGCGGCCGGCAGGGAGTTCGAGAACAGGAAGTTGAAGACGTAGGCGATGATGATGCCGGAGATCACCATCGGGATCACGAAGATCGTGCGGAGCCCGGTCTTGAAGCGGATGCGCGAGGTCAAGCCCACCGCGAGCAGGAACGCCACCACGTTGACGACGATCACCGTGGCGATCGAGAACCCGAACGTGAACAGGTAGCTCTGCAGGATCGACGGATCGCTGAACATCGCGATGTAGTTGGTGAGCCCGTTGAAGCTCCACTCGCCGATGCCGATCGAGTCGGTGAAGCTGAAGAAGATGCCCATCACGGCGGGCACCGTTATCGCGAGCGTGAAGATCACCAGGGTCGGGAGAAGGAACAGGTAGTAGATCGGCTCGACGCGCTTCGTGCGGCGGCGCAGCCCGCGGGTGCCGCCGCCGGTGACGACGGAGGTGGTGTCCGTGGTCACCGCCGGCGGTTTCGTGATGCTCGGGACTGCCGGGTTCGGCAGGGCGGTGTTCGTCATGGCGTCGACTCCTCTGTCTCGCCGGATGCGGAATCCTGAGTGGTGGGTATGGGTGCGCGGAACGCGATCCGCGCCCAGTCGGCGTCCATCGTGCGGAGCATCGACTGCGGGTCGGCGCCGAGCACGATCGCCTGTACGTAGTTGTTCAGCGGGAGGGTCTTCGGCACGAGCACCGAAGGACCCTGGTAGATCTGGCCGTTGTCGTAGTACTCGATCATCCCCTCGACCCGGGGATCGTCGGGTGCCGGGGCGTCCGTCGTCGGGGTGAAGCCGAGCTGCGAGGCGTTGTAGGCCTCGATGTTCTCGGGCAGGTAGAGGTACTCGAGGAAGTCGCGTGCTGCTTCCTGATGGCGCGACTCCTCGGGAATCATCGCGGCGAGGTCCATGTTGACGCGCACGCCGAGATCGGCGGGATCGTCGGTCATCGGCAGCGGGAAGGTCCCGAGGTCGAGGTCGGGGGCGGTCTTCTCGATCTCGCTGAAGGCCCACGGTCCCTGCAGGTACATCGCGGCTTCGCCCTTGCCGAACGCGAGGTTGCCGTCGCCATAGGCGCGACTCGCGGCATCCGGGTTGGTGTATTCGGTCACCAGCTGCATCATCCGGCCCATGGGCTCTGCGAAGTCCTGCTGGAACGACACCGGCGCATCGGGGCCGACCTCGGTGCCCTCTTCGGCCATCGCGTCGAAGAAGTCGATCACGTCGACGGAGCCGCCGGCGGTGTAGTCGTACCAGCCCTGCGCGACGGTCCAGTCGTCTTTGAACGTCGCGTAGAAGGGATCGATGCCCGCGGCCTTGAGCTGGTCGCAGACGGCGAGGAGCTCGTCCCAGGTCTGCGGGACCTCGAGACCCTGCTCGTCGAAGATCTGCTTGTTGTAGATGACGGATGCCGCCATCACCGAGTACGGGAGTGCGCTGGTGCGTCCTTCGCAGGAGCCGTACTGGTCCATGAGCGGCTGGAGGTCGTCGCGGATGCCACCGGCGGCCTCGGTGTCGGAGAGATCGGTGAGCGCGCAGCGCTGCACGAATCGCGCGATCTCGTAGTTGTAGTTGGCGAGCATGATGTCGGGCGGGTTGCCGCGCACGAAGCTGGCGGAGACGACGTCGACGCCGGAGGTGTCGATCTCGACCTTCACCTTGTCCTGCGAGGAGTTGTACTCGGCGACGAGTTCGTTCATGAACTCGATGGCCTCGCGCTTGCTGAAGGTGAAGCGGATCGTCTCCGCTCCCGAGCCGGCTGCACAGCTCGTGAGGGCGGCCCCGACCAGCGTGAGCCCGAGGGCTCCCGCGATCATCCGCACCGCGCGTGTTCGTTTCTCAGACACCGTCGTCCTTTCGATCCCGTATATCCGCGTACTAAATCTAGTGAGCGAATTTACTCTGTCGAGAGGTACTCTCTCATTGGCTCGACAGAAAGGTCAAGGGGAGTGACAGAAGTCTCGACGGATCTCGGCACGGGGCGCGCGAGCGTCGGCGCCGTCCTCGACTTCGCCTGGGCGGCAGGCGAGTTCACCGCGACCGAGGTCATGGCGGGGACGTCGCTGACCCGCTCCACCGCCATCGACGCCATGGACACGCTCCTCGACGCCGAGATGCTGCGCGAGCTGCCCAACGCCCGCGCCGTCGGCAGCTACCGCTCCGGCCGCCCCGCCCGTCGCTTCAGCCTCTCCCCCGACCTCGGCGTCGTCGTCGGGATCGACGCGGGCGACACGCACCTCGCGGTGACGGTCGCCGACCCGATCGAGCAGACTCTCGTGCACCACCGCGTCGACCTCGATCCGACCCAGACGTCGGAAGAGCGCCGCGAGACGATCGTCGAGAGCCTGCGCGCGGCGCTCGACGAGGCCGACGTGCCCCGCGAGCGCGTGCTCGCCCTCTGCGTCGGCGTGGCGGCCCCCGTGAATCGCGACGGCATCTCCCCGCCGCACCCGGACGGCTTCTGGGAGCGCACCAACCCCGGACTCGCCGAAGCCCTGCACGACTGGGCGCCGGTCGTGGAGATCAAGAACGATGCCCAGCTCGCCGCGATCGCCGAGGGCGCGGTCGGAGCCGCGATCGGATGTCGGGACTACGTCGCCCTGCTCGCCAGTGAGCGCTTCGGCGGCGGGGTCGTCGTCGACGGACACGTGCTGCACGGCGCGCACGGCGGCGTCGGGGAAGGCGTGGTGTTCGACCACATCGTCGGCGTCGGCTCCGCCTTCGGCCTCCCCTATGCGGTGCGCAACCACGCGCAGGCGGCCGTGGACGCCGGAGAGATCGACCGCGACAGCGCGGTCGGACGCATCGTCGCCTCCGGGCACATCGACCCCCGGCTGGTGCTGACCCTCGCCGCCTCCGGAGATCCGGATGCCGTGCTCGTCACCGACCGCGTCGGCGCCACGGTCGCCCGCGTCGTGGGGGTGCTCGGCAGCATGTACGACCCGGCGCGCGTCATCGTGTGCGGCGCGGTCGCCGAGAGCATCGAGCCCGTGCTGGCCGCGGCCCGCCGGGTGCTCCCCGGTGAGCTGCACCTTCCGGCGCCCGAGATCCTCGCGTCCGAGCTCGGCGCCGAGGTCGTGTCGGTCGGCGCGGTCGCGACCGCCCGACGCGCCGCGAGGGAGCTGGCCGTGCCGCGCCTCGCGGAGCAGCGTCTGCGCATGCGCGCGTAGCGCGGATCAGACTGTCCCGCCGACGCGCTCCTCCTGCGAGTGCGCCTGCGCCGCGAAACGCGCGTCGGTGGCGCGCAGCACCCGCAGGATGTTGCCCGACCACACCTTGTCGAGGTCGGCATCCGACCAGCCGTCGTTCCGCAGAGCCTCGCGGAGGCGCGCGAACCCCGTGACGTCGCTCAGCCCGTCCGGGAAATGGTCGAAGCCGTCGAAGTCGCTGCCGACGCCCACATGATCGATGCCCGCGACATCGCGGGCATGACGGAAGTGCCGCACCACGTCGTCGATCCCGACCGGCGGAGCGGCACCCTCGCGCCCGGCATCCCACCAGTCCGCATAGTCCTGGGAGACGAAGACGGGCACGAACGACACCATGAGGACTCCCCCGTTGCCCTCCAGTTCGCGCAGCACCGCGTCGGGCACATTGCGCGGATGCTCGGTCACCGCGCGGCACGACGAATGGCTGAAGATGACCGGGGAGTCGGTGATGCGCAGGGCGTGGCGCATCGTGGACTCGGCGACGTGCGACAGGTCGACGAGCATGCCGAGCGCGTTCATCTCGCGCACCACGTCCTCGCCGAACGCGCTCAGCCCGTCGTGCTGCGGGGTATCGGTGGCCGAATCCGCCCAGGGAGTGTTGTTGTTGTGGGTGAGCGTCATGTACCGCACGCCCAGGCGAGCGAACGTGCGCAGCATCGCCAGCGATCCCGCGATGCTGTGCCCGCCCTCTGCGCCGAGAAGACTCGCGATCCGTCCATCGCGTGCCGCACGTTCGACGTCCGCCGCCGTGCGGGCGAGGGCGAGACGATCCGGATGCCGGCGCACGAGGCGGTACACGAAGTCGATCTGCTCGAGCGTGTACTGCGCGGCGTCGACCTCGGGCAGGTCGTCGGCATAGACCGACCAGAACTGGCCGAGCACGCCGCCCTCGCCCAGGCGGGGCAGATCGGTCTGGAAGCGCGACGGCTGCTCGGGATCGTCGAGGCCCTCGACCGAGTATCCGGCCAGGTTGCGCGCCGCCCAGGGCAGATCGTTGTGTCCGTCGATGAGGCCGGACAGAGGCGTTTCGTGCGTCATACGTCGAGGCTAGGCGACGCAGGCGCGCTCACGCACGATCCGCCGCAGGATGCCGTGTGCGGGATGCCGCGCGCAGGATGCCGTCAGCGCACGGCCCGGCACGCCAGGTGGAGCGCCAACCGCACCTCGGGATCGCTCATGTCCACGCCGAGCAGCTCCTGCGCGCGATGCACGCGGCTCGCGACGGTGTTGCGGTGCAGGCCGAGGGCGGCGGCGGTCGGGGCGAGAGCAGACTCGTGGTCGAGGTACGCCGACAGGGTCGTCAACAGCTCGCCGCGCCCCTCCTGCAGCGGCGCGAGGAGCGACTGCGCCGCCGGGACGAACGTGTCGTTGCCGGTCCACGCGAGCAGGAGTCGTTCGAGCCCGAGGCCGTCGACACGCACGAACCAGCTCGTGGTCGAACGGTTCACCGCGATCTTCGAGGCGTCGGACGCCTCGCTCAACGACGTCGTGAGTCCCGCCGATCCGTTCGCCACCGACCCGACGCCGGTCGCGACGTTGAACGAGCGCCGGGCGGCGACATGCAGCTCACGCAGGGAGGCCACGGACTGCTCGATCTGGGGCGGAGCCGGAGGATCCGTGAACGTCAACCATCCGGTCACGCCGCGACCGCCCGTGGTCGCGTGCGAGTCGACGGGGATGCGGCCGAGCTCGCCGATCACGAACCGGAGGAGCTGGAGGGTGTCGACGCGGGTGCGTCCGATGATGCGGAAACCGAGGTGATATCCGCTCGTCCGCCATCCGCGCTCCAGCATCCGCCGCTCGACGTCGAGATCCGGGGTGCCGCGCAGATCGACGAAGTCGCGGAGGACTCCCGACGACACCGACGCGTCGTTGACCTCGTTCACCTCGTCGATGAGGATCCGGGCGGCCACGGCGGGCATCGCCACCTCCGCGGCGACCGCGAGGGCGGCGACCTGCCGCTCGTCGAGCCCTTCGCCGAAGAACGCGAGCCGCAGCCCCTCTCGGCTGGGGCTGTCCACACGTACCGAGGCGGCAGCACCGCCGGGCACCCGCACGATGTCGAGCCAGGGGGCGAAGTCGATGGAGGCGTGCACGTCCGGAGCCAGCGACCCTCCGGACTCGAGGAGCACACCCTCGGCATCGAGCAGCGCGACCCCGTGCCGCACACTCGAGGAGAGATGGCGCAGCAGATCGGTGAGGCTGTCGGCGTGGTACTCGATCGACTGCGCGACCTTCCGCACGTAGTGCAGCGCGAGGGCGTCCCGCGCTTCGACGAGCTGCCAGCACGCCTTCGCGAGCTGGATCGGGCGGTCGACGTGCAGCACCGTGAAACCGAGACGCGCGGCGAGCGCTCGAGTGCCGGCGCCGAACGCCTCCGCACGGGGCACGGCGAGGGCGCGGAAGCCGCGGTCGCGCGTGCGACGGAGGAGCGCATCCTGCTGCCAGGAGCGATCGGGCGGCGATTCCGTGAGCACGACGAGGCGCCCGGCGCCGTCGGACGGAAGCCGCGTCTCGTCCGACTCCACGACGACGCCGGTCCACTCGACGTCCTCCGGTCCGGCGATCGCCCGCACGCCGCCGTTCTCGGGATGTGCGAGCAGCGCACTCAGCAGAAGCTCGTCGGTCATCGCGGTCCGTCCAGTTCATCCAGTCCGTACGCGGAGGGCACCACGTGGCGGAGACGCTCGGCGGAACGCGACCACCACGCCGGCCCGTCCAGGTGCGCCACGGCGACGTACCGTCCCATGGACAGGTGCGGAACCTCGAGGATGTCGCGCGAGATCGCGTCGAGCACCACGACCAGATCCGGGGCCGCGGCTTCGAGCCTTCCGTCGGTCATCAGCGCGAGGCTCTCGGATCGGGCCACCAGCCTGTGCACCTCGCCGGCACTCCCCTCGATGCCGAAGACGGTGACGTGCGGGTCGCGCTCATCGATCTCGATCGCGGTGATGCGCCCTTCGGCGAGCAGTCGTCCGCCGAGGGCGCCCGCGAGTTCGTCGAGCGGGCCGTTCTCGGCGGCGAGGAAGGCCTTCCCCAGTTTCAGCGCGTGCGCGGCGTTGCCGACGATCGCGTGCTCGCGCAGGTCTCCGACGGTGAACCCGGCGAAGACCATGCCGCCGGCGCCGCCCGCCTGCACCGTCGCCGCCCGCACGATGCGCTCGACGTCGACCGCGCGGTCGGTCTCGACGAGAGCCACACCGCCGGCGCCCGTGTCACACGTGACGATGACGTTCGGCACGCCGTCGACCAGGAGCGACATCTGGTCGAGCGCCGGGACGGCGCGGCCGGTCAGGTCGGCGTCGACGATCATCCGCTCTCCGGCCAGCGTGAAGGAGGCGAGGCCGTTGAGGCCGCCGCCCTCCAGCGAGCAGACGACCGGAACCCGATGGCCCAGCCAGCGCTCCGCCGCGGCGATGAGTCGAGCGAAGGGATCGTCGGCGATCAGTCTCTCGCCGAGAAGGATGGTCGATCCGACGAAACCCGCGCCGAGGCAGGGGAGGTCCGGATCGAGGTCGTCGACGTCATACAGGGTGATCGGCCAGTCCGGGGAATCCCGCAGCACCAGCTCGAGCATCGTCGTGCCTCCGCCGCCGCCGGAGCCGAGCAGCGCGAACCCGGTCGCCAGCGCGGGGAGGCTGTCGAGATCGAGGGTGACCGGCATGGCCTCAGCCTAGGCTCGCGGCTCGCCCGCTGTCTCCACCGCCGACTCCCCCGCCGTCTCCACCGGGACGAAGGGCTCCGACAACCCGAACGCCCCCGGCCCGAAGGCTTGCAGAGCCTCGGGCGTGCGCATCATCTCGGGCGTCGAGATGCCGAGCACGCGCACTCTCTGCCCGTACCGCAGACCCTCGGTCGTGATGGGCTCGGCGGACTCATGATCGACCACGCAGATGAGATCGGGCACGATGGCGACCACCTCGCCGTTGCGGCGCGCGATGAGGTTCTCGTTCTGGAAGGAGATCTCCAGGCGGTCGTCGCTCGACGGGTCGGATGCCGAGACCACGGCCGTCCCGCGGGCGAACCCTTCGGTGGTGCGGCGCTCCACGTCGGTCACCTTCCCGACGAACAGCTCGCGCACGTGCGGATAGAGGGTCGTGGAGAGCGTCTCCGCGATGGCCTCGAACGGGGACTGATGAGCCTCTCTCGCCAGCCGGATCGTCCGCCCCAGCGCGAGCGCCATCGAGATCGTGCGCGGCACCGCCGTGCGCTTCACGTCGGCGCCCGACATCGCGTACTCCGCGATGTGGCCGACGCCCCCGAGCCGGATGGTGATGCCCCGCGCCAGCCACTCCATCTGCCGGTCGTCGTCGCCGGTGTCGATGATGACGCATTCACCCCGCTCGCCGGCCAGGGCGAGCGGAGAGCCGTGCACGCCGTACACGGCGAAGGTCTCCATGGAGAGCTCGGGGAACGCGCGCCCCATCCCGTCGGCGTCGACCACCGGAAGGCCGGTCTCCGCGGCGACCATGAGCGGGATCATCGAGTTGATGCCTCCGCACTCGATGGGCATCGTGGCATCCGCCGTCCGGCCGAGGTGCTCCTCGAGCGTGTGCAGGGCGAGCGTGGCCTCGAAGCCCGCCGGGATCTTCTCGATCATCACGGTCGGCGCCCCCATCTGCGCCGTCGGGATGACGAACATGTCGTCGGTCAGATCGTCGGGGTCGAGGATCGTGATCGACCGGTCGCCGAGGACCTGCTCGACCAGCATCTTGCCGATGTACGGGTCCCCGCCACCGCCGGTTCCCAGCAGCGTGGCGCCGCGGGCGAGGTCGGGCAGATCGGCGCTGGTCAGCTGCCAGCTCACGCGGCATCCTCCTCGGCGAGCGTCTCGACCCGACCGTCGAAGCGATGCGAGGGGAGGTCGTACCCGAAGTATCCGGGCCCGACCATCGCGAGCGCGGCGTCACCGTGCCAGCGCTCGTCGCTCGGCGCGGCGATGACACGCACCCGCTGCCCGTATCGCAGCCCCTCCGTCGTGATCGGCTCGCCCGAGTCGTGCTCCAGCACGATGATGAGGTCGGGCGTCGTCACGAGGGTCTGCCCGTCGAGGGTCGCGATGAGGTGCTCGTTCTGGAACGACAGTTCGAGCGCCGCGTCCGTACCCTCGATCCTCGCCCTGCCCCGGGCGAAGCCGGTGGTCGTCGCGCGCTCGACGTCGACGACCTTGCCGTCGAAGAGCTCCCGGCCGCCGAGAAGAGCGACCACCTCCGCGACGGGATCCGTCTTGGACTCGCGAGCGGAGTCGATGCCCTCACCGATCGCGCGGCACAGCGACAGGGAGTCCGCGACGAGGGCCTCACGCGCCTGGGCCCCCGACATCCGGAAGCCGGAGATCATGACGGAACAGCCCATCTCCACGCAGGCGACCCGCGCGATGCGCTCGGTCCAGCTGTTGTCGACGGTGGTCAGCACGCCCACGTTGCCCTTCTCATCGCTGAACGCGAGCGGGGAGGCATCCACGCCGTACAGCGTCGGCAGCACCATCTGCAGTTCGGGGAAGGCGCGGCCCATGCCGTCGCCGTCGATGAGAGGCAACCCCAGTGCGGCGGCCGCGGCGATCGGGATCGTCGAATTGACACCGCCGACCTCTGCACACGCGATGTGCGTGACGGCCCGGCCGAGGGCCGCCCCGAGGGCCCGCACGGGGGCGGTGACCTCGTCGAGGCTCGGAAGCTTCTCGACCATGACCGTCGGGGCGCCCATCATGGCGACGGTCAGCACGAGCGCGTCATCCGGCACCTCGTCGAGCGACACCACCGTGACGTCGCCGTGCAGGCGCAGGGCCTGCGAGGCGAGCAGCGCTCCGATGTACGGGTCGCCGCCGCCGCCGGTGCCGAGCACGGCTGCGCCGCGGGCGAGCCCGGGGATGAGGTCGCGGGTGATCGTCCAGCTCATCGCACACCGCCCATGTCGAGGTCGCCGACGGCCTTGACCCGGATGCGGGTGGCGTTGCCGGGAAGATACGGGATCGGCACCTCGTCGAAGTCGACGATGTCGACCGAGGCCGGGAAGGCGCCGGCGGCGATGGCCTTGTCGACGGCTTCCGCGCGCACCGCGGCGATCGCCTCCTCGCGGCGACCGGGCTCGATCGCATAGACCTTGTCGATCTCGCCGCCGACCTGGGCGATCGACGCGCCGATCGCGTTCGCGACCGCGTAGTTCTCGGGCCTCTGCGCGGCGCCGAAGATCGGGAGCTCTCCCGAGACGAGGATGGATCCGCCGCCGACCGCGACGACCGGGATCGGTTCGGGCGACGTGCGCATGCGGTCCACCGCCTCGGCGACCCGCTCGCCGATCCGCTCCAGGACCCGCTCGACGAACGCGCGATCGAGGTGGGCGACCTTGGAGGCATCGCCGATGTCGGCGCGGCCTGCCGCGACGGCGATGTCGGTCGCGGTGAGCGTCGACCCGCCGAAGACGAGAGCCTCGGTCGTGAGCCGGTAGCCCACGGATTCGGGCCCGACCTCGCCGGTCTCCTCGTCGACGATGGACCCGCCGCCGATTCCGATGGACAGCACGTCCGGCATCCGGAAGTTGGTGCGGATGCCGGCCACCTTGACCTCGTTCGCCGTCTCGCGGGGGAAGCCGTTGATGAGCAGGCCGATGTCGGTCGTGGTGCCGCCGATGTCGACGACCGCGCAGGTCGCGAGGCCGCTGGTCAGTGCGGCGCCGCGCATCGAGTTCGTCGGCCCGGACGCGAAGGTCGCCACCGGGTACAGGCGCACGTAGTCCTCGTCCATCAGCGTTCCGTCGTTCTGGCTGAGGAAGATCGGCGCCTGGATGCCCTGCTTGCGCACCGCGGCCGTCAGCCCGTCCACGATCTCCGACGCGAGCTCGCGCAGCGCGGCGTTGATGATCGTGGCGTTCTCCCGCTCGAGCAGCCCGATGCGGCCGATCTCGTGCGAGAGCGAGATCGCGACGTCATCGCCGAGCTCCTCGGCGATGATCCGCGCCGCCTCGACCTCGAGATCGTGGTTGACCGGGCTGAAGACCGAGGAGATGGCCACCGAGCGGATGCCGTTGGCGCGCATGTCCGCGGCGTGCTCGCGGAGTTCGTCGGGATCGAGCGGCGAGATGGGCCGCCCGTCGAACTCGTAGCCGCCGTGGGCGAGGTAGCTCCGGCCCTGGATCGCCTCGACGAGCCCGGCGGGCCAGTCGACGAGCGGCGGGAGGGCCTTCGTGGCAGGCAGCCCGAGACGCAGCGCCGCGGTCGGTGCGAGGCGCTTGGCCTCGACCAGGGCGTTGATGAAGTGGGTCGTGCCGATCATCACGGCGGAGATGTTCTCCCCGTCGAAGTGGTGGCCGGAGCGCAGGGCGTCGATCGCCTGCACGATGCCGGTCGTCACGTCCTCCGTCGTCGCGTGCTTCACCGCCGCCAGGGTGAGGGTGCCGTCCATGAGGACGGCATCGGTGTTGGTTCCGCCGACATCGATTCCGATGTGCATGTGGGTGGTTCTCTTTCTGTTGCTTGTGCTGCGTCTGGTGCTCAGTTGCTTCTGCGGCGATGGATGGGTCAGTTGGTGGCGCCGAGACCGGGTACCGCGTCAGGGGCGGCATCCGTCTCGAGTTCGGGCTGCACCGTGCGGGCGCTGCCGACGCCACGGACCCAGCCGAGCTTGCCCGCGATGACGTACAGGACCATCGAGAGGATCAGCGACAGCACCGGAGGGATGCCCCAGGTGATGACGTAGCCGGCGACGGCCGACACCACCCAGATCACGAGGGTCGCCGGAACGATGCGCGGGGCCGTCTCGGGAAGGCGGCCCGTCTCCCTGCTGGCGTCGAGCTCGGGGCGCCAGCGACGCACGATGAAGTACTCGGCGACCATGATGCCGGCGATGGGCGGGAAGGCGACGCCGAGGATGATGAGGAAGCCCGAGAACTGGCCGAGGATGCCGACGGCGGCGAGGATCGAGCCGACGACGCCGAGCACGATCGTCGTGGTGACGCGGTGCAGGTTCTTGCGGAACGCGGTCGAGATGAAGTTGACGAGGCCGAGCGTCGACGAGTACAGGTTCCAGTCGTTGATCTTGAGCGTGCCGGTGATCACGATGATCAGACCCACCAGGCCGACCGATGAGGTGACGATCGCGACGATGTTGCCCGATGCCGCGGCATGGGCCAGGAGCACGCCCGAGAGCCCGATCACGAACTCGCCGAGCGAGACGCCGACCACGGTCTGCTTGATCACGTCGGCACGCGACCGGTTGAAGCGCGTCATGTCGGCGGTGATGATCGCACCGACGATGAGTCCGCCGGCCACGATGCCGGTACCGGCGAAGACGCTGATCGTGGGGCCGGGCGCGGGTCCGGTGATGAGCTCGCCCAGATCGTGATCGACGAGCTCGCTGATGATGGACCACCCGACGAGGATGAGGAAGAGCGGCACGGTGACGTTCGCCAGCCACTGCATGCCCTTGAAGCCGAAGGCGACGATCGCGGTGACCGCGAGTCCGAAGAGCAGGCTCCAGGCCCAGATCGGCATGACGCCGGGCAACAGGGCGTCGAGCGACTCGGCGGAGATGGCGCTCTGGATGCCGAACCATCCGATGAGGCTGATGCCGATGGCGAGCCCGACGAGCGAGGCGCCGACCTCTCCGAAGCCGGTCCAGCGGGCGAGGAGGGCCGTGTTGAGGCCTTCCTTCTGACCGATGATGCCGACGATGCACATGATCACCTCGAGGATGATCGAGCCGAGGAGGAGTGCGAGGAAGGCCTCGCCGAACGTCATGCTGTAGCCGAGCGTGGCGCCCAGCAGGAACTGCGAGAGGGCGGAGACCTGACCGAATCGCTGGACCGCGATCCCGAACCAGGGCTTCTGCGCTTCCGGACGGACGCGACTGAGGGCGAAATCGTCGGCGTGTGCCGTGGTGGCCATGGTGTTCTCCAGAGTCATGTGGACGGGTTCCGGCCACCGTATCCGCGCAGTCAGCACACAGGAACGTGCACAGTGCACTGATTCTTGCGGGAGGTGTGCACACCGCATATCGGGCTCTCGGCGACGGCGTCGCAGAATGGGAGCATGTCAGCGCACACCACTGCTTCGATCGACGCCCGCCTCCGCGATCGGACGATCGTGCTCATCGGGGGCGGGTCCGGAATCGGCCTTGAGGTCGCGCGACGATCCATCGCGCTGGGCGCTGCGGTCGTGCTCGGCGGCCGCACGGCGAGCAGGCTCGAAGCGGCCGTCGCCGCACTCGGGCCGCGAGCGCGCGGGAACACGGTCGACACCTCCGACGAAGAGTCGGTCAGCCGCTTCTTCGCCGACATCCCGACGGTCGACGGGATCTTCACCACCGCGGCCGACTACGTCGTCGGGTCGATGCGGCTGCTCGATCACGACGCCGCGGCATCCCCCTTCGAGTCGAAGTTCTGGGGTCAGTACCGGGTCGTGCGCGCCGCTCTCGACCGCCTGTCCGCGGATGCGGCCATCGTGCTCATGTCCGGCGCGGCGAGCGTGCGACCTCCCGCCGCTGCTCCGGCGTACGTCGCGGCGAACGCCGCGATCGAAGGGCTGGCGCGGGGCCTGGCCGTAGAGCTCGCACCGGTGCGCGTCAACGCCGTGTCGCCGGGCACGATCGACGGCAACCTCTGGGCGAACCGCGATGAGGCGGCCCGCGCGGCCGCCTTCACGCAGTTCAGTGCGGATGCCCTGCTCGGCCGCCCCGGCACCGAGGGCGAAGTGGCGGATGCCGTCATCCACCTGTTCGTCAACGGCTACACGACCGGCTCGACGCTCTACGTCGACGGCGGGTACTCGCTGCGCTGACGGGCTGCGGTCGCGTTTCCGATCCTGTCCGGGCACAGAGTCGCCGGTCTCCACCGGCGACTCCGTGTCGACAGGACTAGTTATTGATCTCCAGAAGGGAGCGATCCTTGGTCCGCACACCCAGACGGATCAGGAGCGCCGCCACGAGAAGCAGTCCGATCATCGTGATCCCGGCCGGGATGGCACCGGCGTTGATGAGGATCGGCAGGATGATGAACGGCGCCACCGCACCACCGAGATGCCCGAGGCCGTCACAGATCGACGCCGCTGTTCCGCGCGCGCTCGTCGGGAAGACCTCTGCCGTGTAGGTGTAGGCCGGGGTGGCCATGTAGGCGATTCCGACTGTCGCCAGGAGTGAGCCGATCGTCGCGACGATGTCTCCCCACCCGAGGATGATGAGCGCGACGCCGAAGGCGAAGAAGAGCGTGCCCTGGATGATCATCGTCCGGCGTTCGAAACGTTCGATGACCGCCACGACCACGAAGCCGATGATGAGCGGCGCGGCACGGGTGAGCACCGTGACGAACAGCGCGTTCGACGTCTCCACGCCGACTCCCTCCAGTATCAGCGGGAGGTAGCTGGAGAATCCGTACATCGCCACGTAGAAGATGAACCAGAATCCGAGGACGGTGAGCAGGCGGCCGAGCAGCGGCGGACGAAGCAGCTGACGGAGCGGGCTCTCCGCATCGACCGGCTGGTCCGGCCGCTGCTCCGCCCGCAGCAGCGCTCCGTCGTCGGTGGGGTCGAGGCCGGCGTTGCGCTCCATCCGTCTCACGATGGCAGTCGCCTCTCGGATGCGGCCGTTCTCCGCGAGCCATCGCGGTGACTCCATGAGGTCGCGGCCGTTCAGGAAGAAGAGCACGAAGAGCACGAGCGCTCCGAACGCCATCAGGACCCGCCAGCCCTCCGTCGGCATGACCGCGAGAAGCGCCAGCGACCCGAACCCGATGAGCAGGTTGAGGATTCCGCCGATGACATAGAGAAAAGACAGGTACTTGCCTCGGCGATCCTTCGGAGCCATCTCACCGATGTACGCCGAGCAGAGGGCGAGGACCGCTCCCATGCCGCCACCGGTCAGGAAGCGGAAGAAGGAGAGGGAGCCTGCGTCCCATGCCAGAGCGGTGAGTCCGCCGCCGATGCCGAGGAGCGCGATAGTCAGGAACAGTCCCAGGCGCCGCCCGCGGCGGTCGGAGATGTGTCCGAAGATGTAGGCACCGACGGCGTATCCCGCGAGGTTCGCGGCGACGGGCCAGGTGAGATCCCCCGGCGTGAGGCCGATGCCCGACATCATCGAGGGAATGGAGACCGCGAAGACGCCGATGTCGTAGTTCGCGAAGAAGAAGGCGAGCATGAGCGCGAGCCATGCTCCCCGGGACAGGCCGACTCTCGGCATGCGGTCGATTGTTTCCTCGACGGTCAACGCCCCAGGGGGCAGATCGAGCGTCGCGTCCTCCGGCTCTCGGGCCGGAGTCGTTCTGGGTTCAGACATCATTGTCCTTCCGGGTTGGTGAGCGTCGCTACGCTCGGGTGAAGTAGGGAATCCGTTCCTCTCCTGCGTTCTCGAAGGCGACCTTCACGGCCGCGTTCTCGAGGTCTTCGTCGGGGGCGAAACCGCGGATCTCGGCCCACCACCAGGGGCCTTCCTCCAGCTGGACGATGCCGACCACCGTCGTGGTCTCTCCATCGGGTGTGCGGGTGTGGGGCACGGCCCAGGAGACGACCGTCCCTCGACCGGATGCGGGAACATGGTCGAATCGGCCGCGGTCGAAGGACGTGTCCGTTCGCGGGTCGAGGAGTTCGCCCGTCTCCTTGTCCCTCACGAGCAGGAATTCGCCGCGCGCGTTCCCGTCGAAGAAGGCCTCTGTGGCACCGTCGCGGTGCACCGGCATGATTGCCATCATGTGTTCCTTTCTCAGATCGTGCCGAGCACGAGGGTCGCGTGGTGGTCGAGGGTGCCGCCGTTGCCGGAGACGAGTACGCGGTCGTGCTGCTCGACCTGGCGTTCGCCGCCCTGGCCTCGCGCTTGGATCACACCTTCGGAGAGCGGCGTCATGCCCCAGAGGTAGTACGAGGACAGCTCGCCCCCTCCGGTGTTCACCTTGAGAGACCCGTCGGGTCCGAGAACGCCCGGCTGCGACAGGAAAGCTCCGGCCTCTCCCTTGGGAGCGAAGCCGTAGTCCTCCAGAGTGATGAGAGCGGTGTAGGTGTAGCAGTCGTAGACCTCGACGACGTCGATCTCCTCGAGAGCGGTGTCCGCCATCTTCAGCGCCGCCGGTCCGGAGATCGCCGCCCCGCTGACAAGGCCGAAGTCGTCGTTCCGCACGCCGGTTCGACCCGGATGGGTCTGCGCCCAGCCCAGGATCTCGACGGGCGGTTGCGCGAGGTCCTTGGCGCGGTCGAGCGAGGTGATGATGAGGGCGATGCCACCGTTCGAGACCAGGCAGCAGTCCAGAAGATGGAAGGGCTCGGAGATCCATCGCGACTCGTGATAGTCCGCGAGGGTGATCTCGTTCCTCAGCTGCGCGAGCGGATTCTTCGCTGCCCAGGCTCTCTGAGCGACGGCGATGGCACCGAAATCATCATTCGTGGTCCCGAACCTCTGCATGTGGCGTCGGGCGGCGAGCGCGTAATAGGTGTTCGCGCTGTAGATGCCGCTCGCTGCAGTGATGCCCTGCCATCCACTCAGCCCTGCGGCGGCCGACGCGTACGCCGCGCCCGCGCCCCGGTCCTGGCGGAGCGGGTCATCCGCCCAGACGACGGCGACCGTCTCCACCATCCCGGCGTCGATGGCCATGGCCGCGTACTGGACCATCTGTGCCGCCGTGGAACCGTACCCCTGCATGTAGGTGGAGAGGCGCAGGTCGGTGAGTCCGAGCGCGCCTTGCAGGTTGAGCCCCACGCTGGCGTTGATGCCGCTGGACATGATGAGTCCGTCGACGTCCCGGAGCGAGAGACCGGCGTCTTTCACCGCATTTCGCACGGCGATGGCAGCGAACTCCGTCGCTGTGTATCCGTAGACCTTGCCGATCTCGCTCATTCCGAGACCCGCGACGGCGGTGCGTGTACGGGGCATCTCAGCGACCTTCCCAACGCGGCGCGCGCTTCTCTGCGAATGCCTGCATTCCTTCGCGCGCGTCTCGGCTCGTCATCAACGCCTGCCCTTCGTCGGCCGTTCGTTCCCAGTCGGTCGCCTCCGCCGGTATGCGTCCGTCCGTGATGCCTTTGGCGATGCGCTTGCTCACCTGCACCGCGAGGGGCGCGTTCTCGACGATGAGATCGGCAAGCGCGAAAGCCTCGGGAAGAAGGTTGTCGAACGAGGTGATCCGGTTCACGAGTCCAAGCTCGTACGCGCGCTGTGCAGTGAGCGGGCGTCCCGTCAGCACCGCTTCCATGCCGATCTTGTCCGGGATCTGGCGAGGCAGGCGGAAAGCGCCGCCCGCGCCCGCGAAGATCCCTCGTTTGACCTCCGGCAGCCCGAAGGAGGCGCTGTCGGCGGCCACAGCGAGGTCGCTGGCGAGTGTGATCTCTGTGCCGCCACCGAGGGCGAACCCGTTCACGGCCGCGATGGTGGGCTTGGAGATGTGATGGCTGACGTAGCCAGCGAATCCCCACTGACGCAGGCGTTCGTCGTCGAAGGTGCCGAGCTCGCCGGCCGCTGCGGCCTTCAGATCCGCTCCTGCGCAGAAAGCCCTGTCACCCGCTCCGGTGATGATGACAGCCCACACGGAATCGGTGTTGTCGGCGTATTCCAGAGCCTCGCCGACTCCGACGTGGGTGTTCTTGTTCACAGCGTTCCGCGCCTCGGGACGGTTCAGAGTGATGAGGACGACGTGTCCTCGCTGCTCGGCGAGGACCTGGCCCTCGCCTCCGATGTCGAGCGGCTGGCCGGGCAGCTCGAAGGTCGGCGCTGCATGCTCGATCGTGTTGCTCATGATGGATCTCTTTCGTTTCAGACGGCGACCGCTGCGGACACGGAGGGGTGTTGTTCGAGGCTCCCGTGAGCGAGGAGCCGATCGATGGACGCGTCGTCCATCTCGAGGACGTCGCGGAGGATCGGTCGAGTGTGCTCGGCGGCGAGTGGTGCAGGGCACAGTCGGGGGTCGGGGATGCGCGTGAACCGAGCCTCGGCGAGGTTCGTCGGCAGCGCCGCGGAGATCTGCGGCTGGTGGAATTCCCCGAACGCCCGGCGCTCGCGGAGATGCCGGTCGCGCTCCACATCATCGAGCCGCATCATCGGGGCCGCTGGCACTCCTTCTTGCTGGAACAGGTCAGCGACGGCGTGGCCGTCCCTGCTCTGCGTCCATTCCGAGAGGATGCTGCGCAACTCCGCGCGATTGTGGATCCTCAGCTCGAGGGATGCATATCGTGCGTCTCCGACGAGTTCCGGTCGTCCGATCGCGCGTGCGACCCTCGCGAACTGGTCGTCGCCGACGGCGTCGATCACCATCCACTCGTCGTCGCCGAGTGTCCGGTACAGGCCCTGGAACGCGTCGCCCGTGCGGTCGTTCCCTGACGCGACCGGTCCCGTGCCCGGAGCAAGGGATTCACTCCAGAGCAGATCGGCCATCGAGCCGAAGATCGCATCGACCTGAGCGGTGCTGACCTGGCCCCCGCGCCCGGTACGGTCGCGGCGGAAGAGCAAGGCCGTGACGGCGGCCGCATTCAGGCGAGCGACGACATGGTCGGGGAAGATGGTGATGCCATCGCTGAAGCCGTCGCCCGCGTCGGGGTAGCGCCAGAGAGAAGACAGCCCGGCGCTGGCCCTGACGAGAGGACCGTATCCCAATCGCCGACTCCACGATCCTCGATTACCGAAAGCACTGGACTCGGACAGGATGATTCCCGGATTCAGTTCCTGCAGGCGCTCGTAGCTGAACCCGAGCGACGCGAGCGTTCCCGGTTTGAAGTTGGTGAGCACGACATCGCTCACCTTCACCAGCTCGGCGAAGATGGCGCGTCCGTCCTCGTCTCGGAGGTTCACGCCCAGGCTGCGCTTGTTGCGTAGACCGAGCGCTGCTCCTTCGGAGATGATCTCGCCGCCCATCGTCTGTCGCGAACCATCGGGGAAGGCCGCAGACTCGACTTTGATGACGTCCGCACCGTAGTCGCCGAACAGACGCCCGAGTTCGGATCCGACGACGATGACGCCGAGATCGAGAACGCGGAGTCCTTCGAAAGGTGCGCGTGGAGCTGCGCCGAGAACCGTGGCCTTCGGACTCCGAGGGGGGACCCGAGCGCCCTCCTCGTATGCCGGGGCGGCCCCCTGCGCACCGATTCGCTGGCCGTCGATCTCGAACCAACCGCTGTGCACGACTCCACCGGCATCGGACTCCACGAAGGAGCCGCTCTCCCGGAATGGGGCCCGGGTGAGGATGTCTGCGGCGCTGTCCAATGACGCTGTCGGGACTCCCAGCTGCTGTCCCTGCTCGACGGCCTCGTCCACTGTGAGGGTCGCGAAGAGCGCTCCGATGAGCGGGTACAGAGTCCCCGCGTCCGCGAACCGCGCTCCGATGGCGTCGTACTTCGGGTCGGCGAAAGCCTCGGGGCGGCCCAGCCACTCGAACATGCCCTGCCACTGCCGTTTGGCGAGTACGCAGATGCGCACCCACCCGTCCTGCGCTCGGAAGATCGGGTAGAGGTGTCGCGCATCAGGTCGACCACGCGGAAGATCGCGGAGCGGCACACCGGCGCGCGCACTGCCCCCGACCCCGAAGACGGGATCGAGAATCTGAATCAGCCCTTCCTGGACCGAGAAGTCTGCGATGTCGCCCCGCCCCGTGGCTCGACGGTTGGCGAGCTCGAGCATGACGACCCAGACCGCCTGCACGGCGGCGGACTCGTACAGGAGGAAGCTCGGCGGCAGCAACGGCTGCTCGACGTTCGGGAGCCCGGACCGCGACAGGACAGTGCTCATCGCGGCGTGAACATCAGGGGTTCCCCGCCAGGCGGAGTGCGCGCCGAACGCCCCGAAGTCCGACACATCGACGACGATGAGATCGTCGTGCGCGGCGAGGAGCGCGTCACTTCCCAGGCCGCGCCGCTCCCATTCCCGCGCCCCACCATCGCGGAGAAGCACGTCGGCGTCGGCGATGAGATCGGCCAGTGCCGCCTGACCGGACTCTGCCTCGAGATCGAGAGCGACGCCCCGCTTGCCGGCGTTGCGGAGCTCGAAGGTCAGACTCCGACCGTCGACGACGGCACCGCCTCGACGCGCGGGAGCACCGCCGAGAGGCTCGACGCGAATGACCTCCGCCCCCAGATCCGCCAGGATTCGCCCGGTGGTCTGCAGCGGTCCATCGACGATGTCGATGATGCGGATGCCGGCGAGAGGACGGTCGACGTCCACGGATGCGTGTGCCATGGGTTCACTCCTTCGGGAATCCGGACGGGGTCATTCGCGTTCGGATGTAGACACTCTCGCCGCGGCAGCCGCGAAGGCCCAGCGCAAATCCGGCCCTCCGCCATCGCCTCCCGGAGCACGCTGCGCGCCCCTTCCCGCGCATGATGGAGCGGTCCTCGAGCGCATCGTGCCGCGGACCTCACCCGCACGGTGCGAGCTTGCCGATCCATGGGGCGCCCACCCGTCGCGCCATAGACTGACGAGGTGGAGCTGTCACAGTTGAGGGCATTCATCGCGGTGTCGCGAGCGGGAACCGTTGCCGCCGCTGCTGACGTCCTCCACGTCACGTCCTCCCCTCTGAGCCGCACGATCCGAGAACTCGAACGGCAGCTCGGGGCCGACCTGTTCGACCGTCGCTATCACCAGTTCGAACGAACCACGTTCGGCGACGAGATGCTGCCGAAGGCCGTGGAGATCGTCGCGCAGGCCGACGAGATGGAGGACGCGAGAGGAACCGCCGCGCGACCGCTCCGCATCGGCGCGACGCCATGGACGTCTCGAGCGATCACGACCCGCCTGCACCAAGAAGCAACCGCGACCGGCCGGGAAGTCGAGATGCTGTCCGATCTCTCGTCCGTGCTCCTCGAACGACTTCGTCATGGCGACCTGGACCTCGCCCTGGTTCATCTGCCGGCGATGCTGCCGGGGATCGCCGAAAGACCTCTCGCGCGCTATCGGTACGGGGTGTGGGGCGCCGGCGCTGTCGACCTGCCCCGCGATCGGCCGATCTCACTGTCCGACCTGTCAGGGCAACGGTTGTTGACGCTTCCGCTGATGATGCAGCCGGTGCCCATGGCGCGGATGCTGCAGACCCTTCAGAACGCGGGCATCGCGTCCGTCGACGAGGTCGACCTCCGTGACATCATCGGCTTGCAATCCCGCCTCGCCCGCACAGGTGAGCTGATGCTGGTCTGCCCGAGCGACGATCTGCCCACGACCCGGTTCTTCGACTTCGCCGCAGCGGATGTGATTCCGATCGACGACGACGAGATCGACTTCAGAGTTGGGTTGGCCTGGCGTGAACGCAGCGTCGTCGGGCGCCGCGACGTGGATCACGTCATCGCCGCGCTCACTCCGCCCACTGACGAGATCCCCTTCATCGGGGAGGCGCGCGAGAACCTGCGAGGTTGAACCGGCAATGGTCGTCGGGGATGGTCCGCTCGAGGTCGGACACTCAGCCGGTGCAAGAGCTTCCGGCGACGTCGCGAGAACGTCTCAGTCGACGAGCAGCGCGGGCTCCTCAAGCACGGACGCCACGTCGGCGATGAACCGGCTCATGCCGTCGCCGTCGATCACGCGGTGGTCGAAGGATCCGGCGACGGTGGTCACCCAGCGGGGACGCACCTCGCCGTCGACGACCCACGGCTTCTGGCTGATCGTGCCCATGGCGACGATCCCGGCCTCGCCGGGGTTGATGATCGGGGTGCCGGCATCCATCCCGAAGACACCGATGTTGGTGATCGTGATGGTGCCGCCCTGCTGGTCGGCGGGCGAGGTCTTGCCCTCGCGCGCCGTGACCGTGAGGCGGTTGAGCGCCCGGGCGAGATCCTTCATGCCGAGGTCCTGCGCGTCCTTGATGTTCGGCACGAGCAGGCCGCGCGGCGTAGCCGCGGCGATGCCCAGGTTCACGTAGTGGCGCACGGCGATCTCGGCGCCGGCATCCGTCTCGATCCAGGCCGCGTTGACCATGGGTGTGCGGCGGGCCGCCCAGATCACGGCGCGCGCCATGATCAGCAGCGGCGAGACGCGGATGTCGGCGTAGTCGGGCGAGGCCTTGAGGCGCTTCACGAGCTCCATGGTGCGGCTCGCGTCGATCTCCTTCCACACCGTCACGTGCGGCGCGGAGTACGCGCTCTGCACCATCGCCGAAGAGGTCGCCTTGCGCACGCCCTTGACCGGGATCGACTCGGTGCGTCCGTCTTCGCTCGTGCCGGCGGTCGCGGGAGCGAGCCCGCGAGCCAATCCGACCGGGGCGCTCTGCGGCGCGGGAACCGTCTCCTCGCGCACCTCACCCCACTCGGGGGTCTCGATGTTGCGGAAGACGCTCGTCTGAGACGCATGCTTGACGACGTCGTCGCGCGTGACCTCGCCGTCGGCGCCGGTCGCCGCGACCGCGGTGAGGTCGACCCCGAGGTCGCGGGCGAGCTTGCGGATCGGCGGCTTCGCGATCACACCGACCGACGAACGCACAGCACGCTCGGCCGGACGCTTGCGGCGCGAGGTCGCCCCTCCGCCGGTGCCGTAGCCGACGAGCACGGAGCCGCCGCCCTCCTCCGGCGCGGGAGCCACGGCCACAGCGGGAGCCGCCGCCGCAGCGGTGACGAAGCTGATGATCGGCGTGCCGACCTCGACCGTCGTGCCCTCGGCGACGAGCAGCTCATCCACCACGCCGGCGTGCGGCGAGGGCAGCTCGACGAGCGACTTCGCGGTCTCGATCTCGCAGATCACGTCGTTGATCGCGACGGTGTCGCCGGGCGCGACCTTCCAGGCCACGACCTCGGCCTCGGTCAGGCCTTCACCGACATCGGGGAGGTTGAAGTTCTGCGTGCTCATGAGGATGCCTTTCGAAACAGTGTCAGTAGGCCAGGGAGCGATCGACGGCTTCGAGGATGCGGTCCGCATCCGGAAGATACACGCCCTCGAGCTTCGCGGGCGGGAACGGGGTGTCGTAGCCCGAGACGCGCAGCACCGGCGCCTCGAGCGCGTAGAACGCGCGCTCCATGACGGTCGCCGCGATCTCGCTGCCGAGGCTCGTGAATCCCTGCGCCTCCTGCGCGTAGACCATGTGTCCGGTCTTCCGCACGGAGTCGAGGATCGGCGCGTAGTCGACCGGCGAGAGCGAGCGCACGTCGACGACCTCGCAGCTGGTCCCTTCGGCTTCGGCGAGCGCCGCGGCCTGCAGCAGGGTCGTGACCATGGCGCCGTGCCCGACGAGCGTGACGTCGGTGCCGGTGCGTACGACCCGCGAGGCGTGCAGCGGGGCGGCGGACGCGTCGAGCTCGACCTCGCCCTTCGGCCAGTAGCGGCTCTTCGGCTCCATGAAGATCACCGGGTCGTTCGACGCGATCGCCTCCTGGATCATCCAGTACGCGTCGTTCGGGGTCGACGGCGAGACGACCCGCAGACCCGGGGTGTGCGTGAAGTACGCCTCGGGGCTCTCCTGGTGGTGCTCGACCGCACCGATGTGCCCGCCGTAGGGGATGCGGATCACGATCGGCAGCGAGAGCCTGCCCTCGTGCCGGTTGGTGAGCTTCGCGAGCTGCGTCGTGATCTGGTCGAACGCGGGGAACACGAACCCGTCGAACTGGATCTCGATCACAGGACGGAACCCGGTCATCGCGAGCCCGATCGCGGTGCCGACGATGCCCGACTCGGCGAGCGGGGTGTCGAGCACCCGCTTGTCGCCGAAATCGCGCTGCAGGTGCTCGGTCACGCGGAAGACACCGCCGAGCTTTCCGATGTCCTCTCCCATGAGGATCACCTTGGGGTCGTTCTCCATGGCCTTGCGCAGGCCGGCGTTCATCGCCTTGCTCAGCGGCATCGTCTCGAGAGTCACAGTGCGCCTCCCTCGAACGACGCCTCGTACTTCGCCTGCCAGGCCTTCTGCTCCTCGATCAGCGGATGCGGATCGCTGTAGACGTGGTCGAACATGCGGCTCACCGGCGGCGGGCCGAGCTCGACGGTGCGCGCGCGCAGGTCCTCTGCGGCGTCCGCCCCCTCGGCATCCACGTCGTCGAAGAAGGATGCCGCGGCGCCGCGCCCCTCGAGGAACGTGCGCATCCGCACGATCGGATCACGGAGCGCCCAGATGTCCTCTTCGTCGGTGTGCCGGTACTTCGTCGGGTCGTCGCTCGTGGTGTGCGCGCCCAGCCGGTAGGTGACCGCCTCGATCGCCCGCGGCCCCTGACCGCCGCGCGCCTCGTCGAGCGCGACGCGCGAGACGGCGTAGCTCGCGAGCACGTCGTTGCCGTCCACGCGGACGCTCGGGATGCCGTACCCGGCGCTCCGCTGCACCAGCGGCACGCGCGACTGCGTCGTGACGGGCACCGAGATCGCCCAGTGGTTGTTCTGCAGGAAGAAGACGGTCGGCGCCTGGTAGCTCGCGGCGAAGACCATGGCCTCGTGCACGTCGCCCTGGCTCGACGCCCCGTCGCCGTAGTAGACGATGACCGCTTCATCGCGGTCGGGGTCGCCGGTGCCCGTGCGTCCGTCGAAGGACAGGCCCATGGCGTAGCCCGCCGCGTGCAGAGTCTGCGATCCGAGCACGAGGGTGTACAGGCGAGTGTTGCCGTTCTTCGGATCCGTCGGATCCCAGCCGCCGTGCGAGACGCCGCGCATGAGCTTGATGATGTCGAGCGGGTCGACGCCGCGGATCCTGGTCACGGCGTGCTCGCGGTACGACGGGAAGATCGTGTCCTGAGCCCGTGCCGCTCGAGCGGAGCCGACCTGCGCCGCCTCCTGTCCCCGGCTCGGCGGCCACAGCGCGAGCTGACCCTGACGCTGCAGGTTCGTCGCCTGGGTGTCGATGGCGCGGATGATCGACATGTCGCGGTAGAACTGCTCGAGTTCTGCATCGCCGATCGCCTCGATCAGCGGCAGGTACTGCTCGGCAGCGGGACTCGGAGCGTAGCGGCCGTCCTGATCGAGGACGCGGACGAGTTCAGTCTCTGGCGAGGTCACGTTCACACGCTACCCGGGCCGGCATGCCCGGTCACGCATACCTAGGAGGCCCTTGTATCTGCCGGGAATCCGGAGGAATCCGGGCTCAGAGGGGTCGAGCGGAGGCTCAGCGGACCGCCGCTGCGACCTCGAGCACGCGGGCGATCGAGCCCTCCTCGCCGACCGAGATGCGGATGCCGTCGCCGGGGAACGCCCTCACGACGAGGTCGTTCTCGCCGAAGGCCGCGGCGATCTCGTCGGTCCGCTCCCCCGTCGGCAGCCAGACGAAGTTCGCCTGCGAATCCGGTACGTCCCACCCCTGCGCGCGGAGACCCTCCACGAGGCGGGTGCGTCGCTCGACGATGACCGCGACCCGTTCGAGCAGCTCCGGCTCGGCGTCGAGGCTCGCGATCGCGGCGTTCTCGGCGGCCGACGTGACCGAGAGCGGGATGCCGGTGGCGCGGGCCGCATTCAGGACGGCGACGTTGCCGATCGCGTAGCCGATCCGGAGCCCCGCGAGTCCGTACGCCTTCGAGAAGGTGCGCAGCACCACGACGTTCGGATGCTTCTCGTGGAGGCGTCCGGTGAGACCGTCCACGGCATCCGGCGCCGTCACGAACTCGGCGTACGCCTCATCGAGGATGATCAGGACGTCGCCGGGGACCCGTGTGACGAAGGTCGCGAACTCGTCGCTCGTGATGATCGGACCGGTCGGGTTGTTGGGCGTGCAGAGGATGATCGCGCGGGTGCGCTCGGTGACGGCATCCGCCATCGCCTCGAGGTCGTGCCGCGAGTCCGCGGTGAGCGCGACCTGCACTCCGGTGGCTCCCGCGACGAGCGGAAGGCTCGGGTAGGCCTCGAACGAGCGCCAGGCGTAGACGACCTCGTCGCCCACGGATGCCGTCGCGAGGATCAGCTGGTGCAGGATCGACACGCTGCCCGCGGCGACGTGCACCTGGTCCGCGTCGACGCCATAGCGCTCGCCGAGTCGCGCGCGCAGACGGCCGGCTGTCGCGTCGGGGTAGCGGTTGATCGGGGTGGTGTGCTGGAGCGCCTCGGCCACCGAGGGCAGCGGGTCGAACGGGTTCTCGTTGCTCGACAGCTTGAACGCATCGGGTCCTGCTTGCTTTCCCTGACGGTACGGCGCGAGCGCGGCGATGGCGGGGCGGATGCGGGGCAGGATGGGCTCGGTCACGAGTTGAGTCTACGAGCGTGACGGCCGACGCGAGTGGTACCATTCTGGTATGGCGATGACGGTGCGACTCCCGGAAGAACTCGATGCTCAGCTCGGCGAGTTGGCGTCTCGACGACACACGTCGAAGCATGCCCTGCTCATCGAAGCGGCCGACCGCTTCCTCCGCGAAGAAGTGACCACTGAGGAAGCGGTCACGATAGCGCGCGGAGTGGCGACACGTTACGCCGAGCTCCTCAAGAAGCTCGAGGACGCGTGACCCGATACATCGAGCTCCCGCACGCCGTCGGCGTGCTCGAGGATCTCGGTTTGCACATCCGCGACATCGGACTGCTCTCGTCCGCGCTGGCGCGACCGTCGAGCTCGATGTTCGGCGTCGAGGCCTATCCGGATCTGGAGGTGAAGGCAGCTGCTCTGCTGTCGTCATTGAGCCAGAACCACCCGCTCTTCGACGGGAACAAGAGATTCTCCTGGATTCTGACGATGACCTTCCTGGAGATGAACGGCGTCGTGGTCGACATGGAGCTCGACACCGCGTTCGAACTCGTGCTGCGCACCGCTCAGAACAAGGCAGAGCTCGACGAGATCGCCGAGCTCCTGCGTGCTCACCGCCAGCGGTAGTGATGGCTATTTCCTGACACCTCTTGAGGATCGTGCGACACTGGACGCACTATGCGCTTCATCATCCGCGTCGTCGTCAACGCCTTCGCCCTCTGGGTCGTCACGCTGATCCCTGCTCTGCAGGTCGTGATCACCGCTTTCCCGCCCGGCGAGACCCTTCAGCTGGTGCTGACGCTGCTCGCGGTCGCCGCGATCTTCGCGCTCGTGAACACGATCATCGGCACGGTCGTCAAGATCGTCGCGTTCCCGCTGTACATCCTCACGCTCGGTCTCATCGGGCTCATCATCAACGGGTTCCTGCTCTGGCTCACCGCGTGGATCACGAGCGGCTTCGGCTGGGGCCTGACCGTCGGCGACTTCTGGTGGGGCGTGCTGGCGGCGCTGATCATCTCGGTGATCAACGGCATCTTCGGCTTCATCCTGCGCCCGCAGAGCAAGAAGCAGCGCCGCCGCGACTGACCGGGTCGACGCCGGCTCACTCCTCGAGCGGGTGCAACCGCAGCGGGCTGATCTCGGCCAGGTAGGTGAAGTCCCGGTCGCGCTGCAGCAGCGGCACGTGGCGGCGAAGCGCAATGGCGGCGATGAGGCAGTCCGTCATGCTCCGGATCGGGTGCCCGTTCATCGCTGAGGCGCGGTAGAGCGCTGCCGCGTTCCGGAAGTCGGTGACGGGTTCGACGGGGACCGTCGGAAGGCCGTTCGCCAGAGCTTCCACCCGGGCGAGCTCCTGCGCCTTCCGAGCTCCGGCGAGCAGTTCCATGAGGATGGGTTCCGTCGTCGCCACCTCCGCTCCCACAGACAGGAGCGCATCCAGCGTGTCGACGACCGGTGTACCGTCGTCGCGCAGGTAGGAGATCCAGACAGAGGAGTCGACGAGGATCACTCCGCGCCCCACGACGAAGGTGCGTCGTCTCGGATCGCGTCGAGGTCACCGCTCCACCCCGTGCCGCGGAGACCGAGCAGGAACTCCTTCGTCAGGGGCACGCCGACGAGGCGTCGAAGTGCGAGGTCGACCGCGTCCTTCTTGGTGCGCAGGTCGTGTCGACGCATGACCTCACGGACCAGATCCTCGTCGATGTCGATGTTCGTGCGCGCCATACACCGATCATACACCTGCAATACACCACTGCTCTCAGCCGTTACCGGAAGCGGTCTTCCGCTCCGCGTGGTACTCCGTGCGCTCGACCGCGACCGCCTCGCCGAGCGTCCCGAGATAGGCACCGAGCGCGGCGGCGCGGGGATCGTCGGACTCATCGACCATCGACGCCGTCTCGAGATACGGCTCCCACCGATGCGGTGCGAGCGCCATGTCTGCGAGCCTCGGATCCGGATCGCCCACGCGGGTCGCGACGAAGCTGTTCGGCGAACCGCTGCTCGCCGGTGATCCCCCGCCCGACAGGCTCCAGACCACGTCATCGGTGTGTGCCAGCTGCACGAGGAGCGTGTCGTCTCCCAGCATCGGCATCTTCGGGCTCCCGGCGGTCGCGACGAACTCGACGTCGAATGCGCTCTCCACGGCCAGGTGCGCCGCGATCATGCCCGACTGCGAGTGCGCGACCACGCCGATCGCGTCGCCGGAATCAGCACCGGCCGCCGCCAGAGCATCGAGCACCGCTTGATAGGACGCCGACCTCTCGCCGGAGTAGAGCTCGATGTTGGACTTCATGTCCCAGGGTTCCGGCCCGCCCATGTCCTGCGGCGCGAAGGTCTGCGTCCCCTTGAGATAGACCATGAACTTCGTGGAACCGTCCGCGAACGTGAGCTTCTCGACCGCGACCTGCGCGCTCGGGTCTGCCGGCATCCGTTTCATCGATCCACGGAGAGTCGTCGGACCGGTAGCGGGCGTCGTCGACCGAACCGTCTCGAGGGCGATGGCCTCGGAAGTACCCGTCAGCCTGGTTCCCGGTTGCACCACCCCGACGCGCGACGCGATCCCGGCCAGGGCACCGAGCAGGAATATCGGCGGCAACCGGCCGTTCCAATTCCACTGCGTCGCCAGGCCCTCGAAGCGCTCCGCCCTCCACTGCGCCATCAGCTCGTCCACCATCGGCTCGAGACGCGGGTCGGCGGCCAGCATCCGATCGACGCGTGCGAGCAGTTCAGGTGCGCCCGCCGCGCCCGTGACCGCAAGCGCTTCCGCCTCAGCACGGAGTTCGACCACCTCGAAGGCGTCGGCCATCAGCAGGGTCTTGACGCCCGCCTCTTCGGCATCGATCCGCATCCCGTCGATCTTCGCGGCGGATGTCTGCAGCACACCTGTGCCGACCTCATCGGCGAGCGAGAGGGTGCAGACGATCACATCCAGCGCCCGCCGGATCGCCGCGCGAGCCTCTTCGAACGGCGTCGCGAGCGTGGCGATCCTGGCACCGAAGGCGCGTATCTGTTCGGTGTCGACGGCGATCGCGCCACCGTGATCGATCTCGAGCTCGCCGCTCATCCCGCGTCCACCCCCTCGAGTGCCCACACCTGTCCGCGCACGGTGGCCGCATGCCCGCTCGCGAGGCGCAGCATCTCCTCGAGGAGTTCGTGGAGCGCGCGGACACCGTCGGAGCGCCAGCGCGAATCGTCGATGAGGCCGACCAGCAGCGCGCAGGCGTCGTCCAGGGCGCTCATGGCCGCGCGGAGGTCTCGAAGGGCGGCCAGCCGCGCCCAGGCGTCATCGACGGCGCCGGTCTCGATGTTCATCAGGGAGTGCATGAAGCCAGCATCCGTGATGCGCTCACCCGGCCCGGGCCGGAAACCTGCCGACGGTGGAGAGCCGGTGCACCGGGCCCGCTGTGCAGGACAGCCGCCGACCGGCAGAATAGACGGGTGACATCCCCGGTGGCCTTCCGCGTGATCTTCGTCTGCACGGGGAACATCTGCCGCTCTCCCATGGCAGAGGTCGTCTTCCGAGACCTCGCCGAGCGTCAGGGCCTCGGGTCGCGCATCATCTCGCGGAGCGCCGGAACCGGCGACTGGCACCTCGGCGAGCGCGCCGACCATCGCACTCTCGATGCCCTCGACCGGCGCGGATACGACGGCTCACAGCATCGCGCCAAGCAGTTCACCGCGGCGTCGTTCGCAGAGAACGACCTCGTGGTGGCGCTCGACCGCACCCACGAGCGCATCCTCCGCGAATGGGCACGCGACGAGGATGAAGAGGGCAAGGTCACGCTCCTGCTCGCCTTCGACCCGAACGCCTCGACCCACGATGTGCCCGACCCGTACTACGCCGGCGCCGAAATGTTCGATTCGGTGCTCGGTATGATTGAGGCGGCGACGCGGGGCCTGTTCCGCCAGCTCGAGCCCGCTCTTCGTCTCCCCCGCACGCCCCGGACTTCCGGGGCCTCATCAGGAGGACTCCCCTGACTTTCCAGCCTTCACTCCCGCCGCAGCCCCTGAGCCCCCTCGACGGCCGTTACCGCGGCGCCGTGACCGGACTCGCCGACTTCCTCTCCGAAGCCGGCCTGAATCGCGCGCGGGTCGAGGTCGAGGTGGAGTGGCTGATCACCCTCACCGACCGCTCCCTCTTCGAGACGACGCCGCTGTCGGATGCCGACAAGGAGCGTCTGCGTGCGCTGTACCGCGAGTTCGGACAGGCGGAGATCGACTGGCTCGCCGAGAAGGAAGCCGTCACGCAGCACGACGTCAAGGCCATCGAGTACCTGGTGCGCGACCGCCTCTCGACGCTCGGCCTCGACTCGATCGCCGAGCTCACCCACTTCGCCTGCACGAGCGAGGACATCAACTCCGCTTCCTACGCGCTCACGGTGAAGCGCGCGGTCGAGCAGGTCTGGCTGCCGGCTCTCGACACGGTGATCGCGAAGCTCCGCGAGCTCGCCGTCGAGCACGCCGACGCCCCGATGCTCTCCCGCACGCACGGTCAGCCTGCGACGCCCTCGACCATGGGCAAGGAGATCGCCGTGTTCGCGTGGCGTCTCGAGCGCGTGCGTGCGCAGATCGCGGCATCCGACTACCTCGCCAAGTTCTCCGGAGCGACCGGTACATGGTCGGCGCACCTCGCCGCCGACCCGGATGCCGATTGGCCGACCATCGCCCGCGAGTACATCGAGGGCCTCGGACTCGGCTTCAACGTGCTCACCACGCAGATCGAGTCCCACGACTGGCAGGTCGAGCTCTACGACCGGGTGCGTCACGCCGGCGGCATCCTGCACAACCTCGCCACCGACATCTGGACCTACATCTCGCTCGGCTACTTCGCGCAGATCCCGGTCGCCGGAGCCACCGGCTCGTCGACGATGCCGCACAAGATCAACCCGATCCGCTTCGAGAACGCCGAGGCGAACCTCGAGATCTCGGGTGCCCTGTTCGCGTCGCTCGGCCAGACCCTCGTCACCAGCCGTCTGCAGCGCGACCTGACCGACTCGACCACGCAGCGCAACATCGGCGTGGCCTTCGGGCACTCGCAGCTCGCACTCGACAACCTGCGCCGGGGCCTCAACGCGATCTCGCTGTCGCGCGACGTGCTGCTCGCCGACCTCGACGTGAACTGGGAGGTCCTCGCCGAGGCGATCCAGACCGTCATCCGGGCGGAGGTCGTCGCCGGCCGCTCGACGATCAGCGACCCTTACGCCCTGCTCAAGGAGCTCACCCGCGGTCACCGCGTCGGCGGTGCGGACCTCGCCGCCTTCGTCGAGGGACTCGAGATCGGGGATGCCGCGAAGCAGCGTCTGCTCGCGCTGACCCCGGCGACCTATACGGGCATCGCGGAACGCCTCGCGCGCTAGTCGTCGACCTCGCCGGAGCGCTCGGGCACCGAGTCCTTCGGCATGAAGGCGGCGGCGATGAGCGTCAGCACCGCGGTGACGGCCACGGCGACGAACACCCAGACGGATGCCGAGATGATCGTGTCCGGGTCTCCGGGGCCGCGTCCCTGCGCGATCACGGAGTTCGAGATCGCGCCGAAGACCGCGACGCCGACAGCACTGCCCGCCGAACGGGCGAAGGCGTTCATGCCGGTCACCGCGCCCCGCTCGCCCCAGCCGACCGAGGCCTGCGCGGCGATGAGCGTCGGGGCGGCGCTCCACCCGAGACCGAACCCGAAGAGGAAGGCGACCCCGGCGACGACGAACGGGTTCGGCCACGGCGACACGGCGGCGAGCGCGACGGCCGCGATCGTCGCGATGCCCATCCCGATCAGGGTGGTGCGTCGGAAGCCGATCCGCAGGTAGAGCCGGCCGGCGTTCGCCGCCGAGAGAGGCCAGCCGAGGGTCAGCGCCGCGACGGCGAGTCCGGAGAGCAGCGGGGCGATGCCGATCGACCCTTCGAGGTAGGCCGGCGCGAAGCTCGTCACCCCGATCATCAGGGCGCCCACGCCGAGGGAGACGATGGTCGTCGTGAGGATGAGCCGCCTCCGCGCGAGACGAAGGTCGACGATCGGCTCCGGCGTGCGCCGCTCGACGAGCACGAACGCCGCCAGCGCGAGGATGCCGATGCCGAAGCACAGCGCGCTCTGCACGGAGATCCACGCCCAGGCGTTGCCTCCCTCGAGCATGCCGAGGATGATCCCGGTCAATCCGACGGTGAGCAGCACGGCACCCGCGTAGTCGATCCGGTGGCGCTGCGTCTGCTTCTTCTCGTGGTACTTGCGCAGCAGCATCCATCCGGCGATCAGGCAGAGCGGGATGTTCACCCAGAAGATCCACCGCCACGCTTCGAGTTGCGCGAAGACACCGCCGAGGGCCGGGCCCACGACCGACGAGACCGCCCAGACGCTCGCGACGTATCCCTGCACCTTGGCGCGTTCGGCGACCGTGTAGATGTCGCCGACGATCGTCATCGACATCGGGGCGACCGCACCGGCTCCGAGACCCTGGATGATGCGGAACACGATCAGCGCCGGCATGCTCCACGCGAACCCGCACAGGATGGAGCCGAGCAGGAACAGCGCGATGCCCAGGAGGATGATCGGCTTCCGCCCGACGGTGTCGGCGAATCGCGAGTAGATCGGCACGCTGACGGCCTGCGCGAGCAGGTACACCGAGAACAGCCACGGGAACTGCTGGTAGCTGCCGAGATCGCGGACGATGCTGGGCACGGCCGTGGCGAGGATCGTGGCGTCGATGGCGATGAGCCCGGTGGCGAGCATGAGCGCGCCGAGGATGGGTCCGCGTGCCGAGCGCAGTCCGATGGAGGCGCGGTCGACGGAGGCAGTCACTTCAGGCACAAGCCGATCGATGTCGCGACTATTCCGGATTCGCCGGCGACCCGTCAGGACGAGGCCGAGCGCCCGGGCTTCTCGGGCTCGGGGTCGTCGCCGGATTCGGCGTCGTACAGCACCGGACGGTCGATCGTCTTGGTGACGTCGGCCGGGTCGACGGCGAGGATCAACATCGCGAGGATCAGCAGTGTCACGATGAACGCGCCACCGCCGACGACGAGACCGAGCGCCACCGGCGTGAGGCCGTCGTAGTTGCCGTTCGCGATCGCCGCATTCACTCGTGCGGTGAAGGCGCCGGTCGACACCAGGGTGACGACCATGGCGAAGACACCGCAGGCCAGGGCGATCCCGAGCAGATGCAGGGGCCGCAGGATGTCCCGGCGGGTGGGCTTCTCGTCGCTCATCGGTCTCCTCCGCGCTCGGCCGCCGTGGCGCTCGTGTCGGCACCGGATGCCGTGTCGTCGTCGACCGCGTCGGCCACGGGCAGGGCGCCGGCGGCATCCTTCGACTTCGGCGTGAGGCCGGCGATGCCGAGGAAGACCGCGACGATGGCGGCGTAGCCGCCGAACATGCCCACACCGAGGATGATGCCGGAGAGCAGGAACGTGCCGGCCTTGTCGATCGTGTACTCCTGGATGAAGCCCGCCGGGATCAGCAGCAGCGCGATTCCCAGGAGGATGCCGAGGGCTCCCACGGTGATCGCATCACGCGCAAGCGGGTCGGCACTGCGGCGGGCGCGGAAGCCGGCGAGGAGTTCGATGCCGCCGCTGAGAAGGGCCCAGACCGAGACGACCACGAAGAACAGGTCATCCGATCGCCAGGCCGGGATGCCGCTCGTCATGCCGGCGACGACGCCGAGCGCGGCCAGGAGGACGGACGACCAGCGCGAGCCCTCCGGCAGCACCAGCCACGCCGCGAGCACCTGGACGAGGGCGGTGACGAAGACGAATCCGCTGAACACCGAGAGCCCGACCGGAGCCGAGTGGTCGGAGGAGAACGTGATCATCGCGGCGGCGATGGCCGCGAAGAGCGCGCGCAGCAGTTGCACGTGTCGCACGGTGAATGCGCGGGCAGGGGCAGACATGAAGATCCAGGGTCCTCCGGGGTGTTCCTCCCAGTCTACGCGGGGGCGCGGAGCCGTCGCGTCGGAGGGTACGGGAGGGTGTTCGTGAAGCCCGGTGGATCTCCCCAGATCGATCACCGGGCTTCACGACGAACGCAGCAAGGGGGCTTCACTGCGTCGGACTGGTCGTGCGCAAGGTCGGGCACCCTGCCCTTCGACGACACAGCCGAGCGACCCCACTCGCCCACCCGGTCCCCTGAGGTGTGTGTGTGCGGCCGTATGCTCACTCTAGGGTTTTCACTTTCACATACCGGAGGGGGCGTGTGATGAGTTTCGAATATGACGATCGGGGATCCTCCTCGGACGCATTCGCCGGTGCTCTTCGCGATGCGATCAACGCGAAGGACGTCACGCTGTCGTGGCTCCAGCAGCAGCTCAAGCGCCGCGGGAACCGCGTGTCGATAGCCACGCTCAGCTACTGGCGCTCGGGCGCACGTCGTCCCGAGGGCGTGCAGTCGCTGGCGGCATTGGCCGACATCGAGGAGCTGCTCGGTCTGGCCGATGGCGACCTCAGCCGCCAGCTGCCGTCCACGAAGCGCACCGGCCCGCTCGGACCGGCCCAGTTCCCGATCGACCAGGAGGACATCGAGCAGGCGGTCAAGGATGCGTATGCCGCGCTCGGCGCCGCGTATCCCGACACGTCGCGCGAGGTGACCACTCATTCCGTGACGGATGTCGACGCTCACGGGAACGTGTCGTACTGCATCACCCGCAGCGTCCTGCAGGCGACGTCCGGCACGATGACGTCGACGCCGTTCCTGGAGCTGACGCCGGGACTGCGCACCCCGGCCCCGATCTTCGAGGCGGTGTCCGGAGGCCGGATCTCCCACCGGTACTCGCACGTCAGCGAGGAGGTGCACGGCGTGCTGTTCGAGCTGGATGCGCCGCTGACCGCTCCCGACACGGCCATGGTCGAGTGGTCGGTCGCCTATCCTCCCGACTACCCGCCCACGCGGGAGACCGGTCATGGCGTCGCTCGGCAGTGCCGGGAGCTGCTGGTCTGGGTGCGGTTCCATCCGGATGCCCTGCCGGACTGGTGCGAGGAGCGCGTGTCGACACCGGCGGGTGTCACGGTCACCCCGGTGTCGCCCAACGGAGGCGGATCGGTGCACCTGGTGCATCGAGCGTTCGGACCGGGCGCCGTCGAGCTGCTGTGGGGCTACGGGCCCCGCGACGAGGGGGGCGATCAGCCGGGCTGATCTCCCGTCGCGACCGGGCGTCCCGGCGTGTTCGACCACTGGCTCCAGGAGCCCGGGAACACCTTCGCGTCGATGCCGACCTCGCTGAGGATCAGCGCCGTGTGCGCCGCGGTGACTCCCGATCCGCAGTAGGCGGCGACCGATGCACCCGGCGTCACGCCCACGGCGGCGAAGTTCGCGCGCACGGTCTCCGCATCGAGCAGTCGCCCGTCCGCGTCGAGGTGCAGCATCGTCGGAAGGTTGCGGGCACCGGGGATGTGCCCGGCCGCGGGGTCGAGCGGCTCGGTCTCGCCGCGGTAGCGCTCGGGCGCCCGCACGTCGAGCAGGATGCCGGATGCCGGGAACGCCGCCGCTTCGTCGATGGAGAGGGCGTCGCGTCCGATCTCCTCGAGCACGACGTCGCCCGCCTCGGGGACCACGTCGTCGGTCGAGATGTCGAGACCGGCGGACTTCCAGGCGCGCAGACCGCCGTCGAGCACCCGCACGTCGACTCCGGCCTGACGGAGCAGCCACCAGGCGCGGGCGGCGGCCGTGCTCTTGGCGTCGTCGTAGGCGACCACGATGTCTCCGGTGCGGACACCCCAGCGGCGCGCGGCCGCCTGGAGCGTCGCGGTCGACGGGAGCGGGTGCCGCCCCTCGGAGGGCTCGCCGTGCGTGGAGAGCTCGGTGTCGAGCGACGCGAACACCGCGCCGGGGATGTGGCCGGTGAGGTAGTCGTCGTGTCCGGCCTCGGGGCGGTCGAGCCGCCACCGCACGTCGATCAACCGGACCGGTGCGCCCTGGTCGAGAAGGTCTTTCACCGCGGTCACGCTCACCAAGCTGCTCATCCTCCGAGGCTACCGAGTCGTGCACGGCATCCGCCCGCGTCCGTCTTCCCGCGTCACGATTCGTCGGCCGCTCGAGGCGGATAGGCTCGATCCGGCAACGTCGAGAAAGGGCCGCGATGCCCTCTCGACTCCACTGGATGCGCTTCCGCCCGCAGGAGGCCGCCCTCATCGCGATCACGGCGGTGTGGGGCAGCACGTTCCTGCTCGTGCACTGGGCCATGCAGCACTCCGGTCCGTGGTTCTTCGTCGGGGTCCGGTTCCTCATCGCCGGCCTCATCAGCGTGGTGATCTTCCGGCGCGTGCTGCGCGGCATCCGCTGGCGGGACGTCGGCGCCGGGGTCGCGATCGGCGTGATGATCTACCTCGGATACGGCCTCCAGACGCTGGGCCTGCAGACGATCGACAGCAGCACCTCGGCGTTCATCACCGCGATGTACGTGCCGCTCGTCCCGTTCGCGCAGTGGGCGGTGTTCCGCACGCGTCCCCCCGCCATGGCGTTCGTCGGCGCAGGTCTCGCCTTCGTCGGGCTGCTGCTCATCGCCGGGCCGGACGCGTTCGCCCTGACTCTCGGAACCGGGGAGATCGTGACGATGATCAGCACCCTGCCGATCGCGGCGGAGATCATCCTGATCAGCCTGTTCGCCGGGAAGATCGATCTCGGACGCATCACCGTGGTGCAGCTGCTCACCGCCGGCGTCCTCGGCCTGCTGACCATGCCCGTCGTCGGCGAGGGCTTCCCGGAGTTCTCCTGGATCTGGGTCGGCTGCGCCGTGGGACTCGGGGCCGCCAGCTGCCTGATCCAGCTCACGATGAACTGGGCGCAGAAGTCGGTGTCACCCACCCGCGCCACGATCATCTACGCCGGAGAACCCGTGTGGGCCGGGGTGATCGGACGCATCGCCGGCGAGCGTCTGCCGGCCACCGCGCTCGTCGGCGGAGCCCTCGTCGTGCTCGGCATCCTCGCCAGCGAGCTGAAGCTGACCCGACGACGTCGGGAATAGCGCGCCCGCCGAGGCGTTGCACCTCGCATGATTGAAACTTCAACCGTCGTTCCGGTCGCGACCGAGCGGACCCGCGTGCGCGTGCCGATGCGGTTCGCCGACGGTTACGCCACGACGGCCGACGTGGTCACGTTCGACGGGCTCATCGACGGACGCGAACACCTGCTGCTGGGACTCGGCGACTGGCGCGCCGCCATGGAACGAGCGGATGCCGGGGGCGATGCGCCTCTGGTGCGCCCGCACAGCGAGTGCCTGACCGGTGACGTGTTCGGCTCCGAGCGCTGCGACTGCGGCCCGCAGCTGCGCGAAGCGGTCGAGCGGATCGCGGACGAGGGCGGTTTCCTGCTGTACCTCCGCCAGGAGGGCCGGGGCATCGGCCTCTACGCCAAGCTCGATGCGTACGCGCTGCAGGATGCCGGGCTCGACACGTACGAGGCGAACGTCGCGCTCGGCCACGGCGAGGACGAGCGCGACTACACGGTCGCGGCGCAGATGCTCGCCGCGGAAGGCGTCGACAACATCCGCCTGCTCAGCAACAACCCCGACAAGGCCGTGCAGCTCGAGGCCCTCGGCATCGGGGTCACGGACCGCGTGCGCACCGAGGTGCACCTGTCGGACGCGAACTCCCGCTACCTGCAGGCGAAGCGCGACCACACCGCGCACACCATCGATCTGTCCGCCGCGTGATGGACGAGCGGCGACTCGACGACGCCGAGATGGCGACGTGGTTGCCGACCATCCGCTTCGTGCAGCTCCTGCCCCAGGTGCTCGACCGTGCGCTCAAGGCGGAGACGGGCCTGAACCACGCCCACTACGCGATCCTCATCACGCTGGCGGGGAGCGGCGACGGCGCCGTCACGATGACGGAGCTCGCCCACATCGCGGGGCTCAGCAGATCGCGACTCAGCCATGCCCTGGACTCCCTCGAGGAGCGCGGCTGGGTGGCGCGGTCGTCGTGCTCCAGCGACAAGCGGACGCTCTCGGCCACGCTCACGCCCGCCGGACGGGAGCTGCTGCGATTTGCCGCGCCCGTGCACGTCGCCCAGATCCGCGAACTGGTGCTCGACCCGCTCAGCGACGCGGAGCGCGAGCAGCTCGGCGGCATCCTGACGAAGCTGCTCCCCGGAGTGACGGCGGCACTGTAGGCGACGTCACCCCGGTTCGATCAACGGGCCGACCGGCGGCGGAGCAGCAGCATCGCGACTCCCGCGAGCAGCAGGAGGAAGCCGGCGCCGACGGAAGCCCAGGGCACCGTTCCGCCGGTCGTCGGGAGGGCAGGCCCCGCCGCCTCTCCCGGACCCGCCACCTCTCCCGCCGCCACGGTGACCGTGACCGTCGCGGTGACCCGCGTGCCGTTGGCATCCGCCACCGAGTAGGTGATCGGCGTCGTCGCGCCGACGAATCCCGCCGCCGGCGTGAACACGATGGTGCCGTCGACGACGGTCCAGACACCTTCACCGGGCACGGCGAGCTCCGTCACGAGATCACCGTTCTCATCCACGATCCGAAGGGACGACGGGTCGAGCGCAGCTCCGTCCGTTCCCGCGGAATCGTTGCCGATCACGTCGATCACCACGGGAACGCCCGGCGCCGTGGTCTCCGCATTGTCGCGCGCGATGGGGTCCACTCCGGCCACCGTGACGGTCAGCGTCGACGCGGCGGCGTTGCCCAGCGAGTCGGTCACGGCGTACGCGACCGGCGTCGCCGCCCCGCGGAACGATGACTCGGGGGTGAAGGTCACCTGTCCGTCCGCACCGATCTCGTACACGCCTTCGCCCGGAACCTCGAGTGTCTTCCCGCCGTCGCCGACCGTCGATCCGGCCGGCTGGCCCGCGGTCGTGAACACGACCGACGCGGGGTCGAGCTCGCCATCGGTCCCGTCGGCGAGCTGCCCGGAGCGGTCGTTGCCGAGGACGGCGACCGTCACCGGCACGTTCTGCGGCGTGCTCTCCGTGTCGGGTCCGGCGATCGGGCCGGGCCGCACAGTCACGGCGAGCGCGGCCGTCGCGGATGAGCCGTTCTCGTCGAAGATCGTGTAGCGCACCGGGGTGCTCGCGCCGCTGAATCCGTCCGCGGGGGTGAACGTCACGGTCCCGTCGTCGCTCAGCGTGTAGACGCCCTCCCCGGCGACGTCGAGCGTCTTTCCGCCGTCGCGGATCTCTGCGGTGAGCCCGGCGGGGATGCCCGAAGCCTCGAACACCGCCGACGCGGGATCGAGAGGAACCGCGGGATCGCCCGGCGCGTCATCGCCCGTGAAGTCGAAGGTCACCGGAGTCGCGAACGGCGTGACGGCCGCGTCGTCGGCTGCCGACGGATCGACGGCGGTGACGTCGATCACGATGGTGGACGTGACCGTGTTGCCGACCTGATCGGTTCCCGTGTACGACACGGCCGCGGCGATACCGCGGAAGTCGGCGAGCGGCGTGAACGTGACGGATCCGTCTGCGGCGACCGTGTACGTGCCTTCACCCGGCACCACGATGCGCGTGCCGCCGTCGAGCACCTGGGCTCCGGCGGGCTGCCCGGTCGTCGGGAACCGCAGCGTGCCGAGGTCCCAGTCGCCCGCCGAGCCGTCGGCGTTGCGCGAGGGGATGTCGTTGGCGAAGGGCTGCACCGTCACGGGCACACCCTGCAGCGTCGAGTCCGCGTCGGGGGTGGCCGTCGGCCCGGGGCGAACGGTGACCTGGACGCGGGCTTCCGCCGTCGTGCCGTTGGCATCGACGATCCGGTAGGCCACCGAGGCGGTGGTGCCGCTGAATCCCTCTGTCGGTGTGAAGACGGCCGTTCCGGCGGCGTCGATCACGTAGGTTCCCTGTCCGTCGATCGTGAGCGTCTTGCCGTCGGCCGAGACGGTCACACCGCTCGGCTGCCCGGTCGTCGGGAAGATCGTCGCGGCGGGTACGAGCGGTGCGGACGGGTCGCCGGCGCTGTCGTCGTCGAGCAGGTCGATCGTGACCGGCACCGCGTACGGGGTGCTCGCGCTGTCATCCTGCGCGTCGGGTGTGACGGCGCCGACGGTGACCGTGATCGTCGACGTCACGTTCACGCTGTTCGAGTCGGTCGCGGTGTAGACGACCGGCGTGGTGACGCCGGCGAAGGCCGGCTCAGGGGTGAACGTCACACGCCCGGCGGGATCGGCCGAATACGTGCCTTCGCCCGGAACGGTGAGGGTGGTGCCGTCGTCCGACACGACGGCGCCGGACGGCTGTCCGGTCGTCGGGAAGGCCACGCTCGGCGGGAAGAAGGTTCCGGTGTCGCACCCTGCTGGCACGTCGGTCTCGCCGGGGTCGCAGGGGTTGCCGAGATCGCTGGCGAGATCGTTGTCGAGGACCTCGATCATGACCGGGGTGTTCTGCTGAGTGGTGGCGGAATCGGGCACGGCGATCGCACCGCTGCCGACCGTCACGGTGATCTGCGCCTGCGCCGCGGTGCCGTTCTCGTCGGACACGCTGTAGGTCACGGGAGTGGTCGGTCCGTCGAACCCCGCGACGGGTGCGAAGCGCACGCTGCCGTCATCCTGGACGGTCCACGTCCCCTCCCCGGGCACGACGAGCGTCGTGCCGCCGTCGGTCGCGTCGGGAGAGGTGAAGACGACCGATCCGGGCACCAGCGGCGCCGACGATGCACCGGGGGCGTCGTTGGCGAGGATGTCGATGACCACAGGAGTGCCACCCGGCGTCTTCGCCGCGTCGCCGATCGCGACCGGGGTGACGGGCGCGACCGTCACGGTGATCGTCGTCGACGCACCGTTGCCGAACGTGTCGGTGACCGTGTAGGTGATCGGCGACGCGGAACCGCGGAACTGCGGCTCGGGATCGAAGGTGACCTCTCCGGACGCGGGATCGAAGGTGTAGACGCCCTCACCGGGGACGGTGAGCACGCGCCCGCCGTCGCTGACCGCGCTGCCGGCGGGAAGACCCGCGGTGACGGAGAACCGCACGGAATCCGGGTCGAATCCCGCATCGGTGCCGTCCGGCCCGGAACCGGGCACGTCGTTGCCGAGGATCGGGAACGAGACGTCGACGTTCTGCGGCGTCGACGCGGAGTCCGGATTCGCGGTGGGGCCGGCCGGCACGACGATCGAGATGGTCGCCGTCGCGGTCTGACCGTTCTCGTCGGTGATCCGGTAGGGCGTCGACGCCGTGCCGATGAAGCCCTCCGCGGGCACGAACGTCACATCGCCGAACTCGTCCACGCTCCACACACCCTGCGGCGTGACGAGGGCCTTGCCCCCATCGGTGGCCGCGGGATCGGTGAAGACCGTCGAGGTCGCGACGATCGGTCCGCCGGGGCCGGGCACGTCGTTGTCGACGACCAAGACGGTCACCGGTGTCCTGTATGCGGTCTCCGCCGTGTCGTCGACCGCTCTGGGAGCGACCGCGGTGACGGTCACCGTGATGGTGGACGACGCCGGGTTGCCCAGGCTGTCGGTGAATCCGTAGGCGACCGGCGACGTGGTCGGGCCGTCGAAGGTCGCCTCCGGTGCGAAGGTCACGACCCCTGTGGCCGGGTCGATCGTGTAGACGCCCTCTCCGGGCACCTCGATCCGGCGGCGATCGCCGCTGACGACGGCGCCGGCCGGCTGACCGGTCGGCTCGAAGAGCACGGATGCCGGCGGGATCGTGCCCGGCGTGCCGTCGGCGTTCTGCCCGGGAGCGTCGTTTCCGAGCACCGGGATCTGCACACTCGTCCCCTGGGTCGTCGAGACGGTGTCGGCGGCAGCCACGGGGCCGGGACGAACCGTCGCGGTCGCCACGGCGGTCGACGCCTGGCCGTTGTCGTCGAGGATGCGGTACTCGGTCGTGGCGTCGCCGGTGAATTCCGGAGCGGGGGTGAACGTGATGCGGCCGTCGGGGCCGAGGGTCCAGACGCCCTGCGCGGTCTGGAGGCGCGTGCCGCCGTCGGTGGCAGCGGGGTCGGTGAAGACGGTCTGCGCGGGGAGGATCGCGCCGGTGCCCGGCTGATCGTTCGTCGCACCCGGCAGCGTGATCGGGTCGCCGAACGGGGTGGCACCGGCATCCGGAACGGCGACGGGCGGGGGGAGTTCGTTGCGGAAGGCGCAGACGATGTTGGCGCCGTCGGTGCCCGTCGGCGCCGTGAAGGTGGCGGCGTTGCCGGTGCCGCTCGACACGACGGCTCCCGTCCCGTCGGTGCACGACCAGGTCGTCCGGTATTCGTCGAGATCCGTCGTGCCGATTGGTTCCTGCCGGAGCGTGTAGGTCTCACCGGGAAGGATCAGCCCCGGTTCGCTCGGACGCCCGCCGCCGTCCGGCCCCGACGTCGTCGGCGGGAAGTCCGGCGTCGTACCGTTCGGCCCGTACGACCCGCCCTCCATGACGACCCGCACCTGATCGGTGGGGTTGACCCGAGGACCGTCGAATCCCGCGACCGTCTGCGTCGTGGACGGGTTCGCACAGGAGCCGAGGTCGGTCGACGTGGCACCCGTCAGGGTGAACGTGGTGCCGGTGGGGGCTCCCGTGATGGGGTTGGTTTTCTGCAGCACGGTGCTGCCGCCGAGGTAGAGGAAGCCGTCGGACCCGAAGGCGATGCCGTTGGTCGCGACGGTGGTGCTGCCGCGGGAGAGCTCGCGCGAGGCCAGGGTCGCCCCCGTGCCGGACGTCGGGACCACGCCCTCCGCCACGTACAGCGCCGCCTGGGTCGCGCTGCCGGAGACGAGGTAGAGCCGTCCGTCCTTATCGAACGCCATGTCGCCGTTGCCGCCCGGGGCGTTTGCCGTCGTCACCGACACCACGGGACCGGCCGGAGCGCTGTTGGTCCTCGGGTCGAAGACGTAGATGTTGACCGTCGTCCCCGAGAAGGCCCCGTAGTAGTAGAGCCCTGTCAGAGGATTGATGGCGCCCATCGTCCCGCCTCCGACGCCGGCGGTCTTCGGCGAGACGGTGGTGGTGCCCGCGGCGCTCGCCGTCGGCTCGTATTCGATGAGGCTCGTGGTGGTTCCGGTGATCGCGACCGTTCCGCCGGGCCCGATGCCCAGTTGGTTCGTGTTCGTTCCGGAATTCGCCGGGGTCGCGAACACGGGGGCCGCCGAGGTGGTGCCGGTGGTCAGGTCGAGCTGGCCCACGTTCCCGGCCGTGCCGTTGCTGAAGTAGAGGGTGTTCAGGCACGCGAGCGGAGCCGCTGCCGCCGCGGGGGCGGGCTGGCTGACGGCGGTCAGGCCCGCGGCGAACAGCACTCCGGCCGCGGCGACGGCGAGGAGACGGGACGACGCGGGCCGCTTCATCAGACGGACCTGCGTGATTGCAGCAGATCGCGGATCTCGACGAGGAGCTCCGCCTCGGTCGGGAGGGGCTCGGGCTCGACGACCGCGGGCCTCAGCCGATCGGCGCGCTCCTTCGCCTTGTTCATCGGCAGCACGAACACGAAGTAGACCACCGCGGCCACCGCGAGGAAGTTGATCACCGCGCCGATGATCAGGCCGAACGAGAAGACGGATTCTCCGCCGGCGAGGTTGGGTACGCGAAGCTGCAGCGCCTCGTCCAGGCTTCCGGCCTGGAAGAACAGGCCGATCAGCGGGTTGATGAGCGCCTCCACCAGCACGTTCACGATGGCGGTGAACGCAGCGCCGATGACCACGGCGACCGCGAGCTCGATGACATTCCCTCGGAGGATGAACTCCTTGAATCCGTTGATCATTCGTCGATTCCGCTCTCTCCGTGTGATGACAGGGCGTGGGGAGTGAGAACGACCAGGTCGCCTCACTCCCCGCCCTGATCCCTATGCCCCCATAGGGCTGCGCCGGCACGGAAGCATGGCGTTGTGCCGGCGCGCAGAAAGTTATCAGTCGGTCTTTCACACCGAATCGGACCGGTGTGGAAGATGCTGGTATACCGGTTCTGCTCTGAGCAGAACCGCTCGAACAGCGGCCCGGCGGCGGCCTATCGTGAGGCATGGCCGACATCGTTGCGTTCCCCCTCGCCCCTCGTCCCGCCCGCCGCCCGCAGCCGAGCGACCCCGAGCCGCTGTGGCGTCAGCTCCTCGGCGACCAGCTGCGACGTCGACGGCACGAGCGGGACGAGACGCTCACCGAGACCGCCGAGAAGGCCGGCGTCTCTCCGCAGTACCTGTCCGAGGTCGAGCGCGGATTGAAGGAGCCCTCGAGCGAGATGATCGCGGCGATCAGCGGCGCGCTCGAGACCTCGCTGATCGAGCTGACCAGCGCCGTGGCCGACGAGCTGCGGTCGACGACGGCCCCGGCGCCGGCATCCGCCCTCGTCTCGGCCGGGCGCATGGCGTTCGCCCTGGCCGCCTGAGCCGCGGCATCCGTCCCGGCCGGCAGGCGTCCGTCAGCCGGCCGGGGTGCGCGCACCGAGCACGGTGTCGATGAGTCCGTAGTCGAGAGCGGCGGATGCCGTGAACACGCGGTCCCGGTCGGTGTCGGCCCGCAGCTCGTCGACCGAGCGGCCACTGTGCGCGGCGAGGATCGCCTCCATGTCGGAACGCACGCGCACCACCTCGTCGGCGGCGAGGATAAGGTCGGGAATGGCTCCACGCGACTGCCCGGCGGGCTGATGCAGCACGATCCGTGCGTGCGTCAGCGCCGCCCGCTCTCCGGGGGCACCGGCGGCGACGAGGAGAGCGGCGGGGCCGATCGCCTGGCCCACGCACGTCGTCGCGATGCGGGGACGGATGTGCTGCATCGTGTCGTAGATGGCGAGCGCCGCGCCCGGATCGCCGCCTTCGCTGTTGATGTAGAACTGGATGCCGCTCTCGGGGCTGTCGGCGTCCAGGTGCAGCAGCTGCGCGATGAGGGCGTTCGCGACGCCCGCATCGATGCCGGTCCCGAGGTAGACGACCCGCTCGGCGAGCAGGTGCGAGTAGACGTCCATGATGCGTTCTCCGCGCGGATGCTGCGCGATGACGTTCGGGATCGAGTAGGTGCTCATGCGTTCGCCCCCAGACCGACGCGCGCGCGTCGACGCGGCATGATCTCGGCGAGCGAGCCGACGATCTCATCGATGAAGCCGTACTCCTGCGCCTCGGCCGCCGTGTACCAGCGGTCGTGCAGAGAGTCCTCGAAGATGCGCGCGACCGGCTGTCCGGTGTCGTCGGCGATGAGGCCCAGCACGGTGTCGCGCATGTGCCGCAGGTCGTCGGCCTGCGTCTCGATCTCGCCCGCCGATCCGCCGATGCCCGCCGATCCCTGGTGCATGAGGATGCGGGCGTGGGGCAGGGCGCGGCGCTTGCCCCGGGTGCCGGCGGAGAGCAGGAACTGGCCGGCGCTGCAGGCGAGCCCGAGCGCGAGGGTCGACACGTCGTTGGGCACCAGCTGCATGAGATCGCGGATCGCCAGCATCGACGGCACCGATCCGCCCGGCGAGTGGATCCACAGGGCGATGTCGGTGGTCGCGTCCTCGGCGGACAGCGCGAGCAGCTGCGTCATGAGCAGCGTGCCGTTGTCGTCGTCGAGGGCGCCGTCGAGCACGAGCACGCGCTCGTGGAACAGGGCGCGGCGGGCTTCGGGGCCGAACTGCGGGATGGAGGTGTCTTCGCTCATGCCCCCAGCATCCGCCGCTCGTCGCTGTCGCGGGCCGGTATCCGCCTCGGGCGGATCCGCCGTGAGCAGACGGGGTGAGGAGAACGAAAGACGCGCGTAACACGCACGACTCACGGTCCTCGTACGCTCGGCGCATGGCGAAGCAGACGGCACCCGCATGGCAGTGGTCGGAAGACGGGATCAACTTCCGCACGCGCAAGTGGGTGCGACCCGAGGACCTCAACGCGAACGGCTCGCTGTTCGGCGGCAGCCTGCTGAAGTGGATCGACGAGGAGGCCGCGATCTACGCGATCGTGCAGCTCGGCAACTACCGAGCCGTCACCAAGCACATCTCCGAGATCAACTTCGAGGCGTCCGCGGTGCAGGGCGACCTGGTCGAGATCGGCCTGACGGCGACGCACTTCGGTCGCACCTCGCTCACCATGAAGGCGATGGCGCGCAACATGATCACACGCAAGCGCCTCCTCACGATCGAGAAGATCGTGTTCGTGAGCCTCGATGAAGACGGAGCGCCCACCCCGCACGGCTACACCGACATCACCTACGACCGCGACCGCATGCCGACCGAGCGGATCGCCACGGGGACGATCCGGCTGCCCTGACTCTCGGGCAGGGCCGCGAAGGCCTGCGCGAGGTCGGCGATCAGGTCGTCGGCGTTCTCCAGGCCGACCGAGAGGCGCAGCACGTCGGCGGCCGGGCGCGCCTCGGGCGGCACCGGGCGATGCGTGAGAGCGGCCGGATGCTGGATCAGCGAGTCGACGCCGCCGAGCGACACCGCGTGCGTGAACAGCGACGTCCCGCTCGTGATCGCCGAGGCGGCGGCGAAACCGCCCCGCATCCGCATCGCGATCATCGCGCCCGTGCCCCGCATCTGTCGGCCCAGGATGCCGTGCGGATCGCCGTCGAGACCCGGGTAGAACACCTCCACCACCTCGGGACGGTCGATCAGCCACTGGACGATCCGCTGTGCGTTCTCCTGCTGCTGGCGCATCCGCACCGGCAGCGTCGTGAGCCCGCGATGCAGCAGATACGCGCCGAGCGGATGCAGCAGGCCCCCGGTCACCGCCCGCACGCGGCGCAGCGCCTCGGCGGTCTGCTCACTGCACGCCACGACGCCCGCGATGACGTCGCCGTGACCGCCCAGGTACTTGGTGGCGCTGTGCAGCGACATCGCCGCACCGAGGTCGATCGGGTTCTGCAGCACCGGTGTGGCGAAGGTGTTGTCGACGACGACCGGGACCTCCCCCGCCTGACGCACCACGTCGGCGATGTCGGCGATGTCGAGGGTGGGATTGGCCGGCGTCTCGACGACGACGAGACCGGTGTCGGTGCGGATGCGGTCGGCCACGTCCTGCGGATCGCAGTACGTGACCTCGGCGCCGAGGAGACCCGAGCCGAGCAGGTGATCGGTGCCGCCGTACAGAGGACGAACGGCGACGACGTGCCGCTTGCCGACGGCGTTGGTGTGGGCGAGGATCACCGCGGTCATCGCCGCCATGCCCGACGCGAAGGCGACGGAGGCCTCGGCGTGCTCCAGCTCGGCGAGCGCGTCTTCAAAGCGCGCGACCGTCGGGTTCCAGAGTCGGGCGTAGACCATGCTCCCGTCGGCGGGCGGCCGGCCCCCGGTGGCCATGGCCTCGTAGGAGTCGCCGCCGCGCTCGATGTCGGGAAGCGGATTGGTCGTGGACAGGTCGATGGGCAGCGCGTGGACCCCGAGTCCTTCGAGGTCGGATCGGCCGCTGTGGACGGCCACGGTGTCGGGATGCAGCGATGCAGTCATGCCCCCACGTTGCCGGAAACACCGTTCTGGCGGTCGGAATCGACAGCATCCGCCACCGAATGCAGAGAGATCGCTATTCTGAGCAACATCTTCTGCGTCGAAAGGGATTCCGTTGACGAAAGCACAAGGCTCGCCGCTCGACGAGATCGACCTCGCGCTGCTCGCGGTGCTCACCCGCGACGCAGAGGTGACCAACAAGGCCCTCGCTCGCCGGCTGGGCCTGGCGGAATCGACCTGCGCGCACCGCGTGCGGAGTCTGCGGGAACGCGGGATCATCCGCGACACCCGCATCCGCGTCGACGAGGCCGCCCTCGGATTCCCGTTGCAGGCGATCATCAAGGTGCGCCTCGCCAATCACACGGGACCGAAGGTCACCGCGCTGTTCGATGCCCTGGTGAGCGTGCCCCGGGTGCTGCAGGTGTTCCACGTCGCGGGCGTCGACGACTTCCTGGTGCATGTGGCCGTCGAGGATGCCACGGCGCTGCGCGACATCGTGCTCGAGCACATCACCATCCACCCGGTCGTGCGCGGCACCGAGACACAGCTCGTGTTCGAGCTCCGCGACGGGAGCGGGCTGCTCGATCGTCGGTGAGCCGAGCCCCGCTCCGGCGTCAGGCGACGACGGAGACCGTCGCGGTGTTCGTCGGGACGGTCGAGACCGTCGAGACCGAGCGCGTCGTGGAGACCGGCTCCTCCGCGCGACCGCGCCGGCGTTCCGCTCGCCCTGCCGCGGTCGCTCCGACGACCAACCGGACGACTCCGCCGATCACGAGCATCGCGACGAGCGCGGCGCAGGAGATGATCACCGGCATCCACTGGTTCGCGAACGACGCCGTGAAGCTCGTCAGCGCGCACACGATCCAGACGGCGACCGCGCCTCCGCTGAGCCCTTCGGCCCCGCGGATGATCGCCACCGCCGCTACGATCGCACACACCGTGGCGAGCACCGCTCCCACGATTCCGATCGGCACCATCACCGAGGCCAGATCGCTGGCCACCCTCCATGTCGTCATGACGACCCCCCGTCAGCGGAATATCCGCTCCTTCGACACTATGAGAGTGTCAGGGATGAGCCATCCGTCTCAAGTGCGACTCGGCATCATCCTCGAGAACGATCTTCTTCCTGCGCGCTCCGTTTCTCCTGCCTTCGCAGAACGGTCGTCGACGGGTCGGCGATACGTCAGCGGCGAGCGCGATCGGAAGGGCGCCGGCGCAGCGTGAGCTTCCGCAGACGGGACGCGCGGATGGTGGGAACCGGCTGCGTGATGACGGCATCGACGACCATGGAGCCGTCGGTCGGGCCGATGATCGCCATCGCCGAGGTCTCGGTGGCCTCGGCGGGGTCGACGGGCATCCGCGCCAGCGCGCGATGCGCGGTGACGTAGGCCGGGACCAGCAGCACGATCGCGCCCACCCAGGCGAGCGGGTTGCTCAGGGCCACACCCGTGAAGCCGATCAGCGCGCCGAGCACGATGGCAGCACCCACCCGCATGACGAGCTCGATCACCCCGGTCACCGTCGGAACCAGCGTGTGGCCGAGCCCTTGAAGGGCGCCGCGCAGCACGAACAGCACGCCGAGAGCCCAGTATCCGCAGCCGTTGACGATGAGCATCTGGTGGGCGTAGTCCACGACGTCGTCGGATCCGGCGCCGATGAAGAGCCGCACCATCGGCGCACCGAAGGCGATCATGAGGCCGCCGAGCACGACGCCCGAGACGACGGCCATCCAGGTGGCCTCGACCACACCGCGGCGGATGCGGTCGGGGCGACGACCGCCATGGTTCTGCGCGGCGTACATCGAGCTGGCGAGGCCGAGCGACGAGAGCAGCGCCACCGCCAGTCCGTCGACCCGCGACGCGGTCGTGTAGGCGGCCACCGCGTCGGAGCCGAGGGTGTTCAGCGCGACCTGCACGGTGAGCGTGCCGATCGCGATGATCGACGCCTGGAAGCCCATCGGCAGTCCGAGGCGCAGATGCTCGGCGATGTCGGCGCGGGTGATCCGCCAGTCCATCCGGCGCAGGTGCAGCATAGGAAGGCGGCGACGGACGAACTCGAGGCAGAGCACCACCGAGACGGCCTGCGCGACCACGGTCGCGAGGGCGGCACCGGCGACGCCCCACTCGAGCGGGCCGACCATGAGGACGACGAGTCCGACGTTCAATCCGCACGAGACGCTGAGGAAGACCAGCGGCGTGCGCGAGTCGCCGATCGCGCGGATGATCGCGGACAGGTAGTTGAAGAACATCGTCGCGCCGGCGCCGAGGAAGCTGATCTGCGTGAAGACGGTCGCCTCGGGCATCAGCTCGGGCGGGGTCTGCAGCAGCGCGAGGATGGGTGCCGCGATGAGCGGCGCCACGACCGTCAGCACGACGCTGGTGGTGCCGGTGAGCAGCACGCCGGTCGCGACCGAGCGCCGCACCGCCGCGTCGTCGCGCGCACCGAAGGCCTGGGCGATCGGGATCGCGAATCCGCTGGTGAGACCCCAGGCGAAGCCGAGCAGCAGGAAGAGCAGACTGCCGGTGGCGCCCACGGCTGCGAGCGAGGTGACACCGAGGTGCCGACCCACGACGATGGCGTCGGCGAACTGGTAGAGCTGCTGAACGACGTTGCCGATCAGGAGCGGGATGGAGAAGGCGAGGATGACACGCCACGGGCGACCCGTGGTGAGGGGAGTGGCCATGAAGAAGCGGCTCGCAGAACTGGGGGACGGATCGGGGGAGGCTCCAGTTTATCGAATCGATTCGGCGCAGCGGAATACGCAATCGCCCGACTACGGTCGAGAAGATGCCGGGGCACCGGCATCGACGAGCACCGGAGGACAACAGTGACGAAAGAGAACACGGAGGGATCCGTCGGGGTGGGCGGAGCCACCGACGACGACCAGCATCTGCGGCGAGCGCTGAGCAACCGCCACATCCAGCTGCTCGCGATCGGCGGAGCGATCGGCACGGGCCTGTTCATGGGCAGCGGCAAGACCATCTCGGTCGCCGGTCCCTCGGTGATCTTCGTCTACATGATCATCGGCTTCATGCTGTTCTTCGTCATGCGGGCGATGGGCGAGCTACTGCTGTCGAACCTCAAGTACAAGTCGTTCAGCGACTTCGCGAGCGATCTCCTCGGCCCCTGGGCCGGGTTCTTCACCGGGTGGACGTACTGGTTCTGCTGGGTCGTGACCGGGGTCGCCGACGTCATCGCGATCGCCGGGTACACCGACGCACTCATCCCCGGAGTGCCGCTGTGGATCCCGGGACTGCTCGTGATCCTGATCCTGCTCGCCCTGAACCTGCCGACGGTCGCCGCGTTCGGCGAGATGGAGTTCTGGTTCGCGCTGATCAAGATCATCGCGATCGTCGCCCTCATCGTCACCGGACTCGTGATGATCTTCACCGGCTTCCGGCACGATGCGGGAACGGCGAGCTTCGCGAACCTCTGGGACCACGGCGGCATGTTCCCGCACGGTTTCCTGGGGTTCGTCGCGGGCTTCCAGATTGCCGTGTTCGCCTTCGTCGGCATCGAGCTCGTCGGCACCGCGGCGGCCGAGACGAAGGACCCGAAGCGCAACCTGCCGAAGGCGATCAACGCGATCCCCATCCGCATCCTCCTCTTCTACGTCGGCGCGCTGGTGGTGCTGATGTCCGTGACGCCCTGGACCGAGTACGTCGCCGGCGAGAGCCCCTTCATCGCGATGTTCGCGCTGGCCGGGCTCGGCATCGCCGCGACCGTCGTGAACCTCGTCGTGCTGACCTCGGCGATGTCGAGCGCGAACTCGGGCATCTACTCGACGTCACGCATGGTGTTCGGACTCGCGCGGGACGGCGACGCCCCGCAGCTGTTCGGGCGGCTGTCGAGGCGCCGGGTGCCGCAGAACGCCCTGTTCCTCTCGTGCATCCTGCTGCTCTCCGGGGTGGCGCTGCTCTACGCGGGCGACGACATCGGCACGGCCTTCGACATGGTGACCACCGTCTCGGCCGTCTGCTTCATGTTCGTGTGGACGATCTTCCTCTGCAGCTACCTCGTCTACCGGAG
>JAESGH010000296.1_pt1 | contig 62418 bp, 59 predicted proteins | sample 9269641 | NCBI WGS metagenome assembly JAESGH01 (sample SAMN14515345, study PRJNA621665) | algae metagenome | isolation source: Phormidium tanganyikae FI6-MK23 and co-occurring heterotrophs from granitic... | place: USA: Fort Irwin, California | collected 1998-05-24 | reverse complement strand
AACTCGCCCAGTATCGCGAGATGGCCGCCTTCGCCCAGTTCGGCTCCGACCTCGACGCCGTCACGCAGCGCCTGCTCAACCGTGGCGCCCGCCTGACCGAGCTCCTGAAGCAGGGCCAGTTCTCGCCGCTGAAGATGGAAGAGCAGACGGTCGTGATCTATGCCGGCGTCAACGGCTATCTCGACCCGCTGCCAGTCAACAAGGTCCGCGCCTTCGAGGACGGGCTGCTCTCGCTGGTCCGCGGCAAGCATGCCGACCTGCTGAACGAGATCGGCTCCTCGAAGGACCTTTCGGACGCGAACGCCGCGAAGCTGAAGGGTATCGTCGAGGGCTACGCCAAGTCGTTCGCCTGATCTTTGCGAGCGCAGCGAGGCAATCCAGCCCCGCTGCGCCAGTTCTGGATTGCTTCGTCGTTGCGCCCTCGCACTGACGGATAGGGGATCAAGACCGGATGCCGTCCCTTAAGGACCTACGCAATCGCATCGCCTCGGTGAAGGCGACGCAGAAGATCACCAAGGCCATGCAGATGGTCGCGGCAGCCAAGCTGCGTCGCGCCCAGAGCGCGGCCGAGGCGGCGCGTCCCTATGCCGAGCGCATGGAGACGGTGCTGGCGAACCTGGCTTCCGGCATCTCCGGGGCGAGCGCGCCGAAGCTGATCGGCGGGACGGGCTCCGACAAGGTGCACCTGCTCGTGGTCTGCACGGCCGAGCGTGGCCTGTGCGGCGCCTTCAACTCCTCGATCGCGCGCCTCGCCCGCGACAAGGCGCTGGCGCTGAAGGCCGAAGGCAAGACGGTCAAGTTCGTCTGCGTCGGCAAGAAGGGTTACGACATCCTGCGCCGGCAGTTCGCAGCCGACATCCTCGAGGTGATCGACCTGCGCGCCTTCAAGCAGCTCGGCTTCGCCAATGCCGAGACGATCGCGCAGAGCATCCTGACGCGCTTCGCCGCCGGCGAGTTCGACGTTGCGACGCTGTTCTTCTCGAAGTTCAAGTCGGTGATCTCGCAGATCCCGACGGCACAGCGCATCATCCCGGCCGAGATCCCGGCCGGCACCAAGACGATGAGCGCCGTCTACGAATACGAGCCGGAAGAGAGCGAGATCCTCGAGACCCTGCTGCCGCGCAACCTCACGGTGCAGGTGCTGCGGGCGATCCTGGAAAACGCCGCCTCCGAGCAGGGCGCGCGCATGTCGGCGATGGACTCCGCCACGCGCAACGCCGGCGAGATGATCAAGAAGCAGACGCAGCTCTACAACCGCTCGCGTCAGGCGATGATCACCAAGGAACTGATCGAGATCATCTCCGGCGCGGAAGCGCTCTAACCGCCTAATTTGGGCCGGCGTGCCGGCCATCCGACACGCTGAACGCGAATCCGAGGTTCGAACCATGGCCAAAGCCGCTACCAAGACCAAGACCGACAAGCCCGCCAACACCGGCACGGGCCGCGTTGCCCAGGTCATCGGCGCCGTCGTCGACGTGCAGTTCGACGGCGTCCTGCCGGAGATCCTGAACGCGCTCGAGACCGACAACCTCGGCAACCGCCTCGTCCTCGAGGTTGCCCAGCATCTCGGCGAGAACACCGTCCGCACCATCGCCATGGACTCGACCGAAGGTCTGGTTCGCGGCCAGTCGGTCACCGACACCGGCGCGCCGATCGCGGTTCCGGTCGGCGACGAGTGCCTCGGCCGCATCATGAACGTCATCGGCGAGCCGGTCGACGAAGCCGGCCCGATCAAGACCTCGAGCACCCGCGGCATCCACCAGCCGGCTCCGAGCTATGCTGACCAGGCGACGGAAGCGCAGATCCTGGTCACCGGCATCAAGGTCGTCGACCTCCTGGCTCCCTACGCCAAGGGCGGCAAGATCGGCCTGTTCGGCGGCGCCGGCGTCGGCAAGACCGTGCTGATCATGGAGCTGATCAACAACGTCGCGAAGGCCCACGGTGGTTATTCCGTGTTCGCCGGCGTCGGCGAGCGCACCCGCGAGGGCAACGACCTCTATCACGAGATGATCGAGTCGGGCGTGAACAAGAAGGGCGGCGGCGAAGGCTCGAAGTGCGCCCTCGTCTACGGCCAGATGAACGAGCCCCCGGGCGCCCGCATGCGCGTCGCCCTGTCCGGCCTGACCGTGGCGGAAGACTTCCGCGACCGTGGCCAGGACGTGCTGTTCTTCGTCGACAATATCTTCCGCTTCACCCAGGCGGGCTCGGAAGTGTCCGCGCTGCTCGGCCGCATCCCGTCGGCGGTGGGCTATCAGCCGACGCTCGCCACGGACATGGGCAATCTGCAGGAGCGCATCACCACCACCAACAAGGGCTCGATCACCTCGGTGCAGGCGATCTACGTGCCGGCCGACGACTTGACCGACCCGGCGCCCGCGACCTCCTTCGCCCACCTGGACGCCACGACCGTGCTCTCGCGCTCGATCGCGGAAAAGGGCATCTACCCGGCGGTCGACCCGCTCGACTCGACCTCGCGCATGCTCTCGGCCGCGATCGTCGGTGACGAGCACTACAATATCGCCCGCCAGGTCCAGCAGATCCTCCAGCGCTACAAGGCCCTGCAGGACATCATCGCGATCCTGGGCATGGACGAGCTCTCGGAAGAGGACAAGCTCGCCGTCGCCCGCGCTCGCAAGATCGAGCGCTTCCTGTCGCAGCCCTTCTTCGTCGCCGAAGTCTTCACCGGTTCGCCGGGCAAGCTCGTCGCGCTCGAAGACACGATCAAGGGCTTCAAGGGCCTGGTCGAGGGCAAGTACGATCACCTGCCGGAAGCTGCCTTCTACATGGTCGGCTCGATCGAAGAAGCGATCGAGAAGGCCCAGCGCCTGGCCGCCGAAGCGGCGTAAGTTTCACGGGCCGTTCCGGTCGGCCTTGGCCGACCGGGAGGTGTGACACGCGTCATTCTCGGGCTTGTCCCGAGAATCTCTGGACGAGAAGACACTGGTTTCAGGGATGGTCGGGTCAGGCCCGGTCATGACGAGCCTGGAGAGATTTTACGATGGCCACTTTCACATTCGAACTCGTCTCGCCGGAGCGCATCCTGTTCTCGGGCGAAGCCGTCAGCGTCATCGTGCCGTCGGTCGAGGGCGAGATGACCGTGCTCGCCGGTCATGCGCCGGTCGTCGCCGTGCTGAAGCCCGGCATCGTCCTGGTCCAGACCGATTCCAGCAACGGCAAGGAGTTCTTCGTCTCGGGCGGCCTCGCCGAGGTCAATGCGACGAGCGTCACCATCCTGGCCGAGCAGGCCCGCTTCCTCGAGGACGTCGACACTGCCGTCCTCGATGCGGAAATCCTGACCGCCGAGACCCGCCATGCCGGCTCGCATGACGAGGCCGAGAAGAAGCGCCTGCACGACCAGCTCGTGCAGCTGCGCGAATTCAAGGGCGTGTTCGAGCAGCGCAAGGCGGCTTGAGCGAAGTCTACTGGACGGACATTGAAAAAGGCCGGGAGCTTGCTCCCGGCCTTTTTCGTTTCCACAGGGCGCTTCACCGTCATTGCGAGGAGCGCAGCGACGAAGCAATCCAGGGCGGCAGAGCTCTGCGCCTGCTGGATTGCTTCGCTGCGCTCGCAATGACGGCCAGTTGTGATCAGGCCGCAATAGCCTCGGCCAGAGCGACGACCCGCTTGGCCATCTCGGCGTGCAAGCGCTCGACCATGCGGCCGTCGAGCTGGATCGCGCCCTTGTCGGCGTTGGCGGGCTCAGCGAAGGCCGAAATGATGGCGCGGGCACGGGTCAGCTCGCTTTCCTCCGGCGCGAAAACCGTGTTCGCCACCGCGACCTGGTTCGGATGGATCAGGGTCTTGCCGTCGAAACCGAGATCGCGGCCCTGCTCGCATTCGGCCTTGAAGCCGGCTTCGTCCTTGAGGTCGTTGTAGACGCCGTCAATGACGTCGACGCCATGGGCGCGGGCGGCGAGGATCGCCGTGGTCAACCAGGGCAGCATCGGCGCGCGGCCGGGCACGAAGCGGGCGCGAGTTTCCTTGGCGAGGTCGTTGGTGCCGAGGACGAAGCAGGCGAGGCGGGTCGAGGGATCGCGGGCGGCGCGAGCGATCTTCTCGCAGTCGAGAATGGCGAGCGGCGTCTCGATCATCGCCCAGACCCGCGTCTCCGGCTTGGCCCAGAGCCCGGTCAGGCGATGGCCGATCTCGACCAGCGTCTCGGGCGAGGAGACCTTCGGGATCAGGATCGCGTCGGGGCCGGCCTCGGCCGCAGCGGCGAGGTCGGCGTCGAACCAGGGCGTGTCGATGCCGTTGGTGCGGATGACCAGCTCGCGCCGTCCGTAGCCGCCGGCCTTCACGGCAGCGCAGACCTGCTCGCGCGCCAGTTCCTTGGCGTCCGGAGCGACCGCGTCCTCGAGGTCGAGTATCAGCGCATCGGCGGCGATCTCGCGGGCTTTTTCCAACGCGCGGGCATTCGAGCCCGGCATATAGAGGACGCTGCGGCGCGGACGGATGTCGGTCATATTGTCTCTCCGGATTTTGAAGGGTCGCCGGGTTCGCTGCAGTGCACACTAAGCTGCGCCGCAATGCAATGTCAGTTCTGCGAAAGACGGATGACGGGGTGCGATGGGCTGGATTGCGGGTGTCGATGGCTGCAAGGCGGGCTGGATCGCAGCGTTCGCCGACATCTCGGGGCAGGAAACGCCGTTCTTCCGCGTAATCCCGCGTTGGAACGATCTGCTCGCCGGCCCGCTGGTGCCGGAACTGATCGCGGTCGACATGCCGATCGGCTTGCCGGATCGGATCATCGGCTCCGGGCGCGGACCGGAGCAAGCGGTGCGTGCGCTACTTGGTGAACGGCAATCCTCGGTGTTCTCGATCCCATCGCGCGGCGCGGTCCACGCCACCGACTATGGCGAGGCCTGCCGGCTGGCGCTGGCGACCTCCGAGCCGCCGCGCAAGGTGTCGAAACAGGGCTTCCATCTCTTCCCGCGCATCCGCGAGATCGACGCACTGCTGCGGGCTGAAGCCGGTTGGCGCGAGCGCATCTTCGAGACGCATCCCGAGCTTGCCTTCCGGACCATGCGAGGCGCGCCGCTGGTGCATCCGAAGAAGATCAAGGGCGTGGTCAATCCGGCGGGGATGGCCGAGCGCCGCGCTCTCCTGCTAGCGGCCGGGCTACCGGCTGACATCGTTCATGCGAAACCGCCGCGCGGTGCAGCCGCCGATGACGCCCTCGACGCGCTCGCGGCGCTGGTCGTCGCCCGGCACATTGCCGCCGGGCGCGGGAAGCCCTTTCCCGATCCGCCGGGACGCGATAGCCACGGTCTACTTATCGCGATCTGGACCTTCGCGGATCGCTCCCTCGCCGAGGATACCGCCATGACAGACAAGCCTGTGCCGCGCCCGATGATCGAGGCCGCGGCCGATCGCATTGCCGGCCATGCCCGCACCACCCCGGTGATGCGGCTCGGCACCGGCGCCTTCGGCTCGCGCGCCGATGTCTCGCTCAAGCTCGAATGCCTGCAGCATGCCGGCTCGTTCAAGACGCGCGGCGCCTTCAACAACCTGCTCTCGCTCGATGTGCCTGCTGCCGGCGTCGCCGCCGCCTCGGGCGGCAACCATGGCGCCGCCGTCGCCTATGCCGCCGGCAAGCGCGGCGTCAAGGCGACGATCTTCGTGCCGGAGATCTCGCCGGCCGCCAAGATCGAGGCGATCCGCCGCTTCGGCGCCGAGGTCCGGATCGGCGGTGCGCAATATGACGATGCGCAGGCGGCCTGCGACCAGTTCGTGGCCGAGACCGGGGCACTGAAGATCCATCCCTTCTCGGCCAAGGAGACGATCGCCGGCCAGGGCACGCTCGGCCGCGAATGGCACAAGCAGGAGCCCGATCTCGACACCGTGCTGGTCGCAGTCGGCGGCGGCGGCTTGATCTCGGGAATCGCCGCCTGGTTCGCCGGCACCAGCGTCAAGGTCGTCGGTGTCGAGCCGGAAGGCTCGCGCGCATTGCAGGCCGCGCTCGAGGCGAAGGGGCCGGTGACGGTGACCGTCGCTTCGGTCGCGGCGGATTCGCTCGGCGCCCGCAATGTCGGTCAGCTGGTCTATGACGTCTGCAAGGACGCGGTCGACCATGTCGCCTTGGTGCCGGATGCGGCGATCGTCGAGGCTCAAGCGCTGCTTTGGCGCGATTTCCGCCTCGCGGTCGAGCCGGGCGGCGCTGCGGCGTTCGGCGCACTGATCGGCGGTTCCTACAAGCCGCAGCCGGGCGAGCGCCTCGGCGTCCTCGTCTGCGGCGCCAATGTCGACCTGACCAAGCTGGTCGAGATCACGGCATGAGCAAGCGGGGCATCGCCAGAGGCGGCAAGGCGGTCTATGGCGCGCCACTCGGCGTGCTGATGCTGGAGGCGCGCTTCCCGCGCATCGTCGGCGACATGGGCAATGCCGAAACCTGGCCCTTCCCGGTGCTCTACAAGGTCGTCTCCGGCGCGAGTCCCGAGAAGGTCGTGCTGAAGGGCGCGGCCGGGCTCTTGCCCGACTTCATCGCGGCGGCGCAGGAGCTGGTCCGGCTCGGCGCCGAGGCGATCACCACCAATTGCGGCTTCCTCTCGCTGTTTCAGCAGGAGCTCGCTTCGGCCGTCGGCGTTCCCGTCGCGACCTCCTCGCTGATGCAGGTGCCCTGGGTGCAGGCGACCTTGCCGCCGGGCAAGCGCGTCGGCCTCGTCACCGTCTCGGCGGTGACGCTGACGCCGCAGCATCTGACAGCAGTCGGCGTCCCCGCCGACACGCCGGTAACCGGCACCGAGAACGGGCGCGAATTCTTCCGCGTTCTGATCCGGGCCGAGAAGGAGGAGATGGATATCGACCTCGCCGAGCAGGACGTGGTCGAGGCAGCGCTGCGGCTGGTCGCTGATCATCCCGAGGTCGGCGCGATCGTGCTCGAATGCACCAACATGCCGCCCTATGCGGCGGCCGTGCAGGCGGCGACAGGTTTACCGGTCTACGACATCTATTCGATGATCACCTGGTTCCATGCCGGCTTGAGGCCGCGCGCGTTTCTGTAAGAGGCGCTCAGCCTTCATAGGCGGAGAAGAAGCAGAGCTTGTCGGCGCCTCGCCCGGCCGGCCTCTCGGCGCCCTGATAGAAGTTGAGATGCACCCCGCCGGGCGAGGGTTCGTAGACGACAAGGTGGGTCACGGGCGCGCCGCAGAGCGTGTTGCCGTTGCGCAAGACGGGATTAGCCGCGCTGGTCACGCGGTAGATCCGGGCCGTGACCGTTCCCGAGCCTGCGCTGTCGAAGACACCGCGCGCGTTTGCATCGACCAAAGCGAGCGGCAGGGATCGGCCGTTGGCAAAGCGGATCGCGGTCGCCGAGAGCGTGACCTGGCCGGTCACGGCCTCCCCGGTCCGGCTGATCGGCGTCAGATGCCGCCCTTGCTGGGCTTCGGTGACGGTCAGGCTTGCGAGCAAGGCGACGAGTGCAATCGGCAGACGCATGGCGCAACTCCGCTGGCTTGGTCCGGCAAATCCTAGCGATCATCTTGCCGTGAGGGCAACTTGCTCGATCTAGACGAAAAGCCGGCGGTCGTGGCGCTGGACGGCCGCCTCCGCTGCGGCGCACAATGCCGATGGTCAGCCGTGGAGGAATCGGATGTCGGATATCGTCAGCGCCAGCAAGACCAATACCGGCCGCTTCTTCGAGGATTTCCGGATCGGCGAGACCATTATCCATGCGACGCCGCGCACGGTCACGGCTGGCGACGTCTCGCTCTACACCGCGCTCTACGGGCCGCGCTTCGCGGTGCAGTCCTCCGATGCCTTCGCCAAGGCGATCGGCTATCCCGCCGCGCCGGTCGACGATCTCCTGGTCTTCCACATCGTCTTCGGCAAGACGGTGCCGGACATCTCGCTCAATGCGGTCGCCAATCTCGGCTATGCCGATGGCCGTTTCCTCAAGCCAGTCTTTCCGGGCGACACGCTCTCGACGACGTCCGAGGTGATCGGGCTGAAGCAGACCTCGGGCGGCGATGCCGGCATCGTCTATGTCCGCTCGATCGGCCGCAACCAGCACAATGAGATCGTCCTGAGCTATGCCCGCTGGGTGCTGGTGCGCAAGCGCCAGCCGGGCACGCCGGCGGCGTTCGAGCAGGTGCCGGAATTGCCGAAGAGCGTCGCTCCGGAGGCGCTGGGCGAGGGTTGCCCGCCGCTGCAGCTTGCCGCCTATGACGACGCGCTTGCCGGCTCGCCTTTCCGCTGGGGCGACTATCGGGCGGGCGAGCGCATCGACCATGTCGATGGCATGACCGTCGAGGAAGCCGAGCACCAGGTCGCGACCCGGCTCTACCAGAACACCGCCAAGGTGCATTTCGACGGTTATGGTGCCCGCGAGACCCGCTTCGGCAAGCGCCTGATCTATGGCGGCCACGTCATCAGCCTGGCGCGGGCCCTGTCCTTCAACGGGCTCGGTAACGCCTTCCACATTGCCGCGATCAATGCCGGCCGGCATGTCTCGCCGCTCTTCGCCAGCGACACGGTCTTCGCCTGGAGCGAGGTGCTGGAGACGGCCGAGGTGCCGGGGCGCGAGGATGTCGGGGCGCTGCGCCTGCGGCTCGTCGCGACCAAGAACCTGCCCTGCAACGAACATCCGCTGAAGCACGCCGACCAATATGCCGACGGCGTCATCCTCGACTTCGACTGCTGGGCCCTGCTGCCGCGCTGAGATGGCGCGAAGGTTTCAGGGCGACTGGGTGCCTTCGCCCGTCTTCTTGACGCTGACCTTGCCCTTGCCATCGACGCTTGCCTCATAGGTCAGGAGGTCGACGCGTTCCTCCTGCGAGATCGAGACGGTGAAGGACGTGGTCGAGTTCTGCTTGATCGCGCTGATCCCGCCGCCACCGACCTGGGTATAGCTGCGGCTGATATCGGCGAGGATCGCCTCGATGATGCATTTGGAGCGTTCGATCGCGTTCATCTGGCAGCGCTTTCCTGTGGCGTGGGCGGGGCCGAGAAGTCCGGCCATCCCGCTGAGAACGAGAATGAGCATGGAAAGGTTTCGCGAGGTGGTTCGCATCATCACGGTCCGATCAGGCTTGACGGCCGTCATTTGCGCAAAGGCCGATGCGTGAGCATGGCGTTGGTGGCGACCTCCGCCGGGATACGCGGGTAGATGCGCTGCGTCTTGGCCTCCCAATCGGTCGCCGTCAGCACATTGCCCTTGCCGGAGAGCGCGACCATCCCCTTGCGCCAGGGCATGGAGTGCGCCAGGCGCAGCTGCATGCCCTGGCCCATGACCGAGTACTTGTCGACGTCGGCGACGCCATAGCAGTTGGAGGCGTTGGTGTCGCCGCCAGGTGGGCAATGCGCCTTGCCGATGTCGACATGGCCCAGCCCGAGCAGGTGGCCGACCTCATGGACGTGGGCGCGCTGCATGATCGCCTTGCCCTTGCTGTCGGTGCCTTTCTGCACCGAGTTGGTGTCGAGGCTATCATAGAGCTTGGAATGCGAGCCGAACCAGGTTTCGCTGCTGTGGAGCCGGACGACGTCGATGACGTGGTGGTGGCCGCCGAGCGCGATGTCGCGATCCTCGATCTTGAACAGGCACCAGATGTTGGGACGATATTTGATGCCGTTCTTCTCGATCTCGTAGACCGGGAAGTTGTTGGAGAGCCAGAACTTGCCGTTCCAGAAGCGGGCGGCGGTGTCGACGAAATTCTTCCGCCACAGATTCCAGCTGCCGACCGTCCATTTGACGATCTTCCGGTTCGGCGCGGTGGCGCGGCCATAGTCGTGATAGGTGCCGTCGGCCGCGCCTGCGGCCGGATTGATCTGCCGGAAACCAAGCTTCAGCGTCAGTGTCAGCTCGGCATTGTTGTAGGGATCGCACGTATCGGTGTTCAGTTCGGCGTCAAATTGTGGAAGGCTCATGCCCAGTTTCATGGATGATCCTCGCCCGCTGCGATATGGTCCTGGAGAAGGTGGCGAGCGGCACTTGTCCGGCTTTAGGCGCTTTTCGCCGGCAGGCCGCCGCGTCGGTGGCGATCAGGTAAAGTTACAGATCTGGTTTTCTGTAACCGACCATTCGCTTGCCGCATTGCAGCACGAGGATGGTTTCGTTAGACAGCCATTCACTCTAGAACGATACCAAGCGATCTTCGCTTCGTGAGCTTGAAGGGTCGGGAGTTCTAACTTGGCCGAGTCCAGACCGGCGGCGCGCCCGCTTTCCCCGCATCTGCAGATTTACCGCTGGTCCTGGACCATGGCGGCTTCGATCGCCCACCGCGCCACCGGCGTGGCGCTCTATGGCGGCACTCTGCTGATCGCGCTCTGGCTGATCGCGGCCGCATCCGGCCCAGCCGCCTATGAGACCGCGCAGTGGATCGCGGGCTCGATTCTCGGCCGCCTCGTTCTGTTCGGCTACACCTTCGTGCTGCTGCATCACATGGTCGGGGGCTTGCGCCATTTCGTCTGGGATCTCGGCTACGGCTTCGACCCGCAGACCCGTATGAACCTGGCCAAGTACAACCTCGTCGCCTCTGGCGTGCTCACTGTGCTGGTCTGGCTCGTCGTCCTGACGCGCTGAGGAACACGACAATGCTCTCCAACTCCTCGATGCGCACCCCGCTCGGCCGCGTTCGCGGCCTCGGCTCGGCCAAGTCCGGCACCGGCCATTTCTGGCTGCAGCGCGTCACGGGCGTCGCCAACGTCATCCTGACGCTCGCCTTCCTGTGCGTCGTCATCTCGCTGATCGGCAAGCCCTATGGCGCCGCCATTGCGACGCTGTCGAACCCGATCGTCGCCATCCTGATGCTGCTTTTCGTCGTGTCCGGCGCCGTCCATATGCGCCTCGGCATGCAGGTCGTCATCGAGGACTACGTCCATCATGAGGGGCTGAAGCTCGTCGCCGTGATGGCCAACACCTTCTTTGCGATCGCCGTCGGCGCCGCCTGCGCCTTCGCGCTCCTGAAGATCTCGTTCGGAGGCTGATCATGGCGATCACCCGCGCCCGCCCCCTCCCGGCCTATACCGGCCAGGCCTACCCCATCACCGACCACACCTTCGACGTCGTCGTCGTCGGCGCCGGCGGCGCCGGCTTGCGCGCCACGGTCGGCTGCTCGCAGGCCGGCCTGCGCACCGCCTGCATCAGCAAGGTCTTCCCGACCCGCTCGCACACCGTCGCGGCCCAGGGCGGCGTCGCCGCCTCGCTCGGCAATATGGGCAAGGACACCTGGCAGTGGCACATGTACGACACCGTCAAGGGGTCGGACTGGCTCGGCGACCAGGACGCGATCGAGTATCTCGTGCGTAACGCGCCGGCTGCCGTCTATGAGCTCGAGCATTGGGGCGTGCCGTTCTCGCGCACCGAGAGCGGCAAGATCTATCAGCGCCCCTTCGGCGGCATGACCACCGATTTCGGCAACGGCCCGCCGGCCCAGCGCACCTGCGCCGCCGCCGACCGCACCGGCCACGCCATGCTGCACACGCTCTATGGCCAGGCGCTGCGCTACAACACCGAATTCTTCATCGAGTACTTCGCCATCGACCTGATCATGGACGAGGACGGTCATTGCCGCGGCGTGATCGCGCTCAAGCTCGATGACGGCACGCTGCACCGCTTCCGCTCGCAGCAGACGATTCTTGCGACCGGCGGCTATGGCCGCGCCTATTTCTCGGCGACCTCGGCCCATACCTGCACCGGCGACGGCGGCGGCATGGTGCTGCGCGCCGGCCTGCCGATGCAGGACATGGAGTTCGTGCAGTTCCACCCGACCGGCATCTACGGCTCGGGCTGCCTGATCACCGAGGGCGCCCGCGGCGAGGGCGGCTACCTCACCAATTCCGAGGGCGAGCGCTTCATGGAGCGCTATGCCCCCTCCGCCAAGGACCTCGCCTCGCGCGACGTCGTCTCACGCTCGATGACGATGGAGATCCGGGCCGGCCGCGGCGTCGGCAAGGACAAGGATCACATCTACCTGCATCTCGACCATCTCGACCCGAAGATCCTGCACGAGCGCCTGCCCGGCATCTCGGAGAGCGCCAAGATCTTCGCCGGCGTCGACGTCACCCGCGAGCCGATCCCGGTGATCCCGACCGTGCACTACAACATGGGCGGCATCCCCACGAACTTCCACGGCGAGGTGCTGACCAAGGTCGACGGCGATCCCGACCGGGTCGTGCCCGGCCTGATGGCGATCGGCGAAGCCGCTTGCGTCTCCGTCCACGGCGCCAACCGCCTCGGCTCGAACTCGCTGATCGACCTCGTGGTCTTCGGCCGCGCCGCGGGCCTGCGCTGCGCCGAGACGGTCAAGGCCGGCGAGAAGCAGCCGGAACTGCCGGCGAACTCGGCCGATCTCTCGCTGACCCGGCTCGACAAGTACCGCAACGCCAAGGGCGGCACGCCGACCGCGGTGCTGCGCGACAAGATGCAGCGGACGATGCAGTCCGATTGCGCCGTCTATCGGACCGGCGAGACGCTGGAGGCGGGCCACAAGGCGATCCACGAGGTCTGGGCCGGCATCACCGACATCGGCACCACCGATCGCTCGCTGATCTGGAACTCGGACCTGATCGAGACGCTGGAGTTCGAGAACCTGATCACCCAGGCGGTGGTCACCATGGACTCGGCGCTGCAGCGTCCGGAGAGCCGCGGCGCCCATGCCCGCGAGGACTATCCGGACCGCGACGACAAGGACTGGATGAAGCACACCCTCGCCTGGATCGACGACGAGAAGCGCACCATCACGCTCGATGATCGGCCGGTGCACACCTACACGCTCTCGAACGACATCGAATACATCAAGCCGAAGGCGCGGGTGTACTGAGGACGATCTGACAGATGGCCGAATTCACTCTCCCGCAGAACTCCCGCCTGACCGAGGGCAAGGCCTGGCCGAAGCCGGCCGGGGCCAAGAAGGTCACCGAGTTCAAGATCTATCGCTGGAACCCGGACGACACCGCCAATCCGCGCACCGACACCTATTATGTCGACCGCGACGATTGCGGGCCGATGGTGCTCGACGCCCTGATCTGGATCAAGAACAAGGTCGACCCGACGCTGACCTTCCGGCGCTCCTGCCGCGAGGGCATCTGCGGTTCCTGCGCCATGAACATGGACGGCAAGAACGGGCTCGCCTGCACCACCGGCATCGACGAGTGCGGGGGCAAGGGCAAGGTCGCGATCTATCCGCTGCCGCACATGCCGGTGGTCAAGGACCTCGTTCCGGACCTGACCCGCTTCTACGCCCAGCACGCCTCGATCGAGCCCTGGCTCAAGACGACGACGCCGGCGCCCGAAAAAGAGTGGAAGCAGGCCAAGGACGACCGCGAGAAGCTCGATGGCCTCTATGAGTGCATCCTGTGCGCCTGTTGCTCGACATCCTGCCCGAGCTATTGGTGGAACGGTGATCGCTATCTCGGTCCCGCCGCGCTGCTGCAGGCCTATCGCTGGCTGATCGACTCGCGCGACGAAGCCACCGGCGAGCGCCTCGACGATCTCGAGGACCCGTTCCGGCTCTATCGCTGCCACACCATCATGAACTGCGCCAACGCCTGCCCGAAGGGCCTCAACCCGGCCAAGGCGATTGCGGAAGTGAAGAAGATGATGGTGGCAAGGCAGGTCTGAGCCTGCTGCGTGCAGCGCGTCATGCTCGGGCTTGACCCGAGCATCTCAGGCCGGAGGAGGCGGCAGCCGGCGCCTTATCGTCCCGAGTTTCTCGGGTCTGCGCTACGCTTCGCCCGAGAATGACGCCGGGGCTCGGCCTCCTCTCCGCAATTCCGCCGCCGATTCCGCCGGTTTCGGCCTCGACTCGATCACGCCCGCGACAAGACGCCGCGCTCTCCTCGTGACGCTAAGTCACTGCATGAGGGCGAATCATGTCGCAAGAGCAAGGCCAACAGAACGAAAGCAAGCCTGAACCACCGGTCTTGTCGCTCGGCATCTCGCCGAGACGGTTCGGGCACAGTCCCGGCCTGAAATTCTTCGTCATCGGCTTCCTGGCGCTGCTGTTGCTGATCCCGCTGATGTTCGTGTCCAGCTTGCGCGGCGAGCGCTCGGCCACCGCCAACCTGGCCGCCCGCGAGATCGGCGAGGCCTGGGGCCGCGAGCAGATCGTCGGCGGGCCAGCCCTGCTGGTGCCCTATCTGGTGCCGCCCAAGATCGCCAATGCGGCGCCGACGCGCGAGGTCGCGGTCTTCCTGCCGGATGATCTTCAGGCCTCTTCGGAGGCGCAGACCGAGATCCGGCGGCGCTCGATCTTCGACGTGCCGGTCTATCGCAGCAAGGTCGCGCTCAATGCCCGCTTCCTGCCGCCCGATTTCAAGGCGATCACCTCCGAGACGGTGCAGCCGCTCTGGAACGAGGCCGTGCTCGCCGTCGGGGTCGCCGATGTCCGCGGCCTGAAGAACCGCGCGACCGCCCAGCTTCGCGATGGCGCAGCGATCGAGTTCGAGCCGACCTTGGGCGCCGGCATCCGCGACGGCAACGGCATCCATGCCGCCTTGCGCGACCTTGATCTCACCAAACCGCTCTCAGTCGCGGTCGCGCTCGACCTCAACGGCTCGCGCAGCCTGTCGATCGTGCCGCTGGCCAAGAACAGCGCGCTGCGGATGAGCTCGAACTGGCAGCATCCGAGTTTTTCGGGCGCGCATCTGCCGGATGATCGCGTGATCGACGCCAACGGCTTCTCGGCCTCTTGGCGGGTCTCGCATCTCGCGCGCAACCTGCCGCTCGCCTTCACCCATGACAAGCGGGCCGATGTGACCTTCCTCGCCGGCGGCGTCGGCGCCCGCTTCTACCAGCCGGTCGATCTTTACCAGCTGGTCGATCGCGCCATCAAATACGGCATCCTGTTCGTCGGTGCGGTCTTCCTTGCCGTGTTCGGCCTGGAACTGGTGGCGCGCGACAACCTCCACGCCGTCCAGTACACGCTTGTCGGCTTTGCACTGGTGCTGTTCTATGTGCTGCTGCTGTCGCTGGCCGAGCATCTCGGCTTCCTGACCGCCTATCTCGTCGCTGCAACGGCGACGACGGCGCTGATCGCGCTCTATATCGGCCTCGTCCTGCGCAGTTTTGTGCGCGGCGCGGTCTTGGGGCTGATCCTCGCCACCGGCTACGGGCTGGTCTACGCGCTCTTGAAATCCGAGGATTTCGCCCTGCTCGCCGGGGCGATCGGCGCCTTCGTCGCACTGACGGCGCTGATGCTCGGCACGGCCAGGGTCAACTGGTCCGGGCTCGGTGACAGCGTCGCGAAGACCGTCACCAGCGACCCGGCGCGGCCGAGCGCGTCGGCGTGACGCCTAGGACAGATAGCGGCCCGGCGCGAAAGGCGCCGGGTCGGCCGGAGCCGCTTCGCCGCAGACCAGAGCGGCGAGGATCTCCCCCGTCACGGGCCCGGTCGAGAAGCCGATATGCTGATTGCCGAAGGCGAGCCAGAGGCCAGGATTGCGCGGGGCCTCTCCGATCATCGGCAGCGAATCCGGCAAGGTCGGGCGCGAGCCGCGCCAGGTGGTGTCTTCGGCCGGGTCCGTCAGCGGGAAGGCCTCGCGCGCTCGCGGCAGCACCTGCTCGATCTGGGCGTGGTCATCGGGGGCGTCGCGATGGGCGAGCTCGACGCCGCTGGTCAGGCGCAGGCCGAGCTCCATCGGCGCCAGCATGTAGGATGCCTCGACATCGTAGATCGGGCGGTTGAGGAAGCGCCCCTGCGCCGGCTTGTAATGGCGGTGATAGCCGCGCTCGACATTGAGCGGCACCTTGAGTCCGAGCGGCCGTAAGAGGTCGGCGCTCCATGGCCCGAGCGCGACGACCGCGAGATCGGCGTCGTGCTGCGCGCCCTTGGCGGTAACGCGCCAGCCTTCGCCCTGCTTCGACAGGCCGGTGACCTCATCGCGCAGGATTGTGCCGCCGCGGGCCGCGAACAATGCCGCATAGGCCTCAACGACGGCGCCCGGCCAATCGACCGAGGCGCTGTCCTTGTGCAGCAAGGCGGCCGAGAAGATCGGGTTGAGGCTCGGCTCCAGCGCCGAGAGCGCCTGGCGGTCGAGTGCCTCGACGCGCACGCCGTGATCTTCGAGAAAGTTCCGGCGCGCCTCGGCGGCGGCCCGGCCGGCCTCGCTGCGCCAGAGTTCGAGGAAGCCGGTGTCGCGCAGGCGCCAGGCGATGCCGGCCTCGGTCATCAGGCGCTTGTGCAGGGGCAGGGACGGCGCGATCAGGCTTTCCAGCGCCGCGACGCGGTGGCTGAGCCGGTCCGGCTTGGCCTCGTTGAGGAAGCCGAGGATCCAGCCGGGATTGGCCAGGAGATGGCCGAGCCGGTAGCGCACCGCCGCATGCCGGTTGCCGAGATATTTCGGCAGGTTCTTCCACAGCCCGGGATTGTTGAGCGGCATGATCGAGGAGCGGCTGATCACCCCGGCATTGCCATAGGAGGTCTCGCGGCCGGGCTCGCGCCGGTCGATCAGCGTGACCTTCAGGCCGCGCTTCTGCAAGGCGAGCGCGCAGGAGACGCCGACCATGCCGGCGCCGAGGACCACAACAGTGCGAGTCACGCGATGGAATCCTGCTCGGCCGGCTCTTTCAGCCAGTGATCGAGAAAGCGGTCGAGCCACGCACGCACGGGCGGATCGTACTGATACCAGCCCTCGAGATGCTGGTGGCGCAATTGCGCGCCCGGCATCAGCGTGCGCTCATGGGCGCGCACCGACCAGCGGCACATCATCGCCAGCGTCACCTCGGGGTGGAATTGCAGGCCATAGGCCTTGCTGCCGGTGCGGATCGCCTGGACCGGGAAGTCGCCGCCGGTCGCCAGGCATTCGGAGCCGGTCGGGCAATCGAAGCCCTCACGGTGCCACTGATAGACGGTTGCCGGCCAGATGCAGCCTGAGGTCGTGGCGTCGGCATGGCCGGCCTCGGTCAGGCTCAGCGGGTAATAGCCGATCTCGGCCCGGCCGTCGGCATGGGTGTAGACGGTCGCGCCGAGATGGCGGGCGAGCATCTGCGCGCCGAGGCAGAGACCGAGAAAGGGCGCATCCTCCTTGAGGCAGGTGCCGATCCAGTCGGTCTCGGCCTTGACGAAATCGTCGGGATCGTTGGCGCTCATCGGCCCGCCGAAGATCACCGCGCCGGCATGGTCCCGCATGGTCTGCGGCAGCGGGTCGCCGAAACGGGGCTTGCGGATATCGAGTGCGTGCCCGCGCTCGGCGATCAGGCGGCCGACGCGGCCGGGCGTCGAATGCTCCTGATGGAGCACGATCAGCACGGGCTTCTTCGGCGGCGGCAAGCTGCCGAGGCGAGTGCGGAGCCGGCGACGGGACGGGAAGCGATAGGACAGATCGTTCATCGCGATGGTCGATTGCGCTCCCGAGGCCGGATTCTCCCACCGGACCACGCCTAAAATGCGGTTTGCCGGCCTTTGCGGCAAGCAAATTATGCGCCATGGCCGGCATGGCCGAGGCCAGCGCCGTGCATGCTCTGTGCAATCTTCCATCAATAATCTTCCGGCAATGCAACCTCCAGTGACAACGCCGGTTGACTTTCGAGTGAGGCTCAGGCATGAGAATGAACGTTCATTCTCATGCCTCCAAAGTAGCATGTCGCAGGTCGTCACCTCCTTCTCGGCCGAGCGCGGCCTCTCCGAGCGCCACGTCCACATCCTCGATGCGGCTGAGCGCGTCTTCGCGCGCGCCGGCTTCCATGCCGCGACGATGAACGACATCGCGGTCGAGGCCGGAATGAGCCCGGGAAATCTCTACCGCTATTTCCCGGCGAAGGATGCGATCATCGCCGGGATCAGCGAGCGTGACCGGACCGAGGTTGCGGCCGACTTCGCCCAGCTCGATCCGGGCAAGGGCGGCTTGCTCGACCAACTCGAGGAACTCGGTCGCCAGCACATGGTGCGCAAGCCGCGCGAGAAGGCGGTCATCGCCCTGCAGATCTGGGCGGAAGCCTCGCGCACACCGGAGATGGCGCGGATTTGCGCCAGTTTCGACGAGGTGGTCGAGCAGGGGCTCGCCGCCGCCGTCGAAGCCGCCAAGCAAAGCGGCGAGCTGCCGAGCAATCTCGATCAAGCGCGCTTTCTGACGGCGTTGTTCATGATGGCGGACGGCTTCTTTTGCCGGCGCGCCGTCGACCCCGATTTCGACGCCGCTTCCGGCGCCGATGCCCTGTTCGCCGCGATGCGCGGTCTGGCGCAGACCATGCTGCTGCCGCCCGCCGGCGATCCAACCCCTTAAAGACGAAGACCGACCATGCCCGTCTCGCTCAAGCCCCTGTTCCTGCTGCCGCTCGTCGCATTCGCCTGCGCGCCCGCAGCGGTTTTCGCCCAGGCTCCGGCCTCCGCTGCCACCGCCCAGCAGTCCGCTACCGGCCCGGCGATCACCGTGACCTCGGCCAAGCGCGACGAGATCGTGCAGAGCGTTGTCGTCTCCGGCTCGATGGTCGCGCGCGACGAGGTGCTGGTCACGCCCGAGGTCGATGGCTTCGTCATCACCGACTTGCTTGCCGAGGAGGGCGACCGCGTCGTCGCTGGCCAGGTGCTGGCCAAGCTGTCGCGCACCACGCTCGAAGTGCAGCGCGCCCAGAACGAGGCGCAGAGCGCCAAGGCGCAAGCCGCGATCGACCAGGCCAAGGCGCAGATCGTCGAGGCCGAAGCCAATCTCGTTCAGGCCAACAACGCCTTCGATCGGACCAAGGCACTGCGTGACAGCGGCAATGCCAGCCTGGAGACCTTCGACCAGCGCGCCGCCGTGGCCCGCGGCAGCCAGGCGCGGCTGAATTCGGCCAAGCAGGCGCTGGCGATGGCGCAGGCCGATCTTGCCCTGTCGCAGGCACAAGGCCGCGATATCGAGGTCAGGCTGGCGCGCACCGAGATCAAGGCGCCGAAGGCCGGCATCGTCAGCCGCCGCAATGCCAGGCTCGGCGCCATGGCGACAATGGCGGCGGCCGAGCCGCTGTTCAAGATCATCGCCGATGGCGCGATCGAGCTCGAAGCCGACGTCGCTGAGGTCGAACTGGCCAATCTCAAGGTCGGGCAGGCGGTCGCGGTCACGCCGGCCGGTTCCGACAAGGCGCTCGCAGGTGCCATCCGGCTGATCTCGCCCGAGGTCGACCGGGCCTCGCGCCTCGGCAAGCTGCGCATCGCGCTCACCGGCAATCCGCCGGTCGCCGTCGGCTCCTTCGCGCGCGGCGTGATCGAGACCGGCCGCAAGACCAGCATCGTCCTGCCGCTGTCGGCGATCACCTATGCCCGCGGTGGCGCCATGGTGCAGGCCGTCAAGGACGGCAAGGTGACGACCAAGAAGGTCACGCTCGGCCTGATCGGCGGCGGGCGTGCCGAGATCGCCTCCGGCCTCGCCGAGGGCGAGAGCGTGGTGGCGCGCGCCGGCACCTTCGTGCGCGACGGCGACATGATCACGCCGGTCGCGGCGAACTGACGGGAGCCACGCGTGAACGTCAATTTCTCCGCCTGGTCGATCCGCAAGCCGGTTCCGTCGATCCTGCTCTTCGTCGTGCTCTGCGTGCTCGGGCTGCTCTCGTTCTCGAAGCTGCCGGTAACGCGCTTCCCGAACATCGACGTGCCGCTGATCTCGGTGACCGTGACCCAGTCCGGTGCCGCGCCGGCCGAACTCGAGAGCCAGGTCTCAAAGCGCGTCGAGGATGCGGTCGCCAACATCACCGGCGTCAAGCATGTGATGTCGACGCTGACCGACGGCTCTTCGGTGACGCTGGTCGAGTTCAGGCTCGAAACCAACACCGACCGTGCCGTCAACGACGTCAAGGATGCGATCGCCAAGATCAGGGCCGATCTGCCGCGCACTATCGACGAGCCGGTGATCCAGCGCATCGATGTCGAGGGCCAGTCGATCCTGACCTATGGCGCCTCCTCGCCCGGCATGACGCTGGAGCAGCTCTCCTGGCATGTCGACGATATCGTCTCGCGCGAATTGCAGGGGCTGAAAGGCGTCGGCCGGGTCGAGCGCTATGGCGGCGTCGATCGCGAGATCCGGATCTCGCTCGATCCAGACCGTTTGCTGGCGCTAGGCACCACCGCCGGCGAGGTTAATCGCCAGATCCGCGCCACCAATGTCGATCTCGCCGGTGGGCGCGGCGAAGTCGGCGGCCAGGAACAGGCGATCCGTACGCTTGCCGGCGCCAAGACCGTCGCCGAGCTCGCCGACAGCAAGATTCAGCTCACCGGCGGGCGCGAAGTCCGTCTGAAGGAGCTCGGCCGCGTCGAGGACGCCAATTCCGAGCCGCGCGCTTTCGGCCGGCTCGACAAGCAGCCTGTCGTCTCCTTCGCCGTGTTCCGCTCGAAGGGGTCGAGCGAGCTCTCGGTCAAGGACGTCGTCGCCGCCAGGATCGACGATCTCAACAAGCGCTATCCGGAAATCCAGCTCAAGCCGATCGACGATGCCGTCGCCTATACCCACGGCAACTACAAGGCGGCGATGGAGACGCTGCTGGAGGGCGCGGCGCTCGCCGTGCTCGTCGTCTTCGCCTTCCTGCGCAACTGGCGGGCGACGCTGATCACCGCAATCGCGCTGCCGCTGTCGGCCATCCCCACCTTCTGGGCGATGGAGCTGATGGGCTTTTCGCTCAACCTCGTCAGCCTGCTCGGCATCACCCTGGTGACCGGCATCCTGGTCGACGACGCCATCGTCGAGATCGAGAACATCGTCCGGCACATGAAGATGGGCAAGTCGCCCTATCGCGCCGCGATGGAGGCGGCCGACGAGATCGGCCTCGCGGTCATCGCGATCACGCTGACCATCGTCGCGATCTTCGCGCCGGTCTCGTTCATGGGTGGTGTCGCCGGCCAGTATTTCCGTCAGTTCGGCCTCACCGTCGCAGTCGCCGTGCTGTTCTCCCTGCTGGTCGCGCGGCTGATCACGCCGATGATGGCGGCCTATCTGATGAAGCCGGTCAAGCATGACGAGCCCAAGGACGGCTTCATCATGCGCGGCTACACTTGGTTGCTCGAAACCTCGCTGAAGAAGCGGCGTATCCCGCTGCTGCCGCGCTTCGATGGCTCGCGGCGCTGGCGGACGATGCCGTTCAACACCGCCTATCTCACTTTGGTGATCGGCTTCGCCTTCCTGATCGGCTCGATCCAGGCGACGCAATTGCTGCCGACCGGCTTCATCCCGGACGAGGACACCTCGCGCGTCGTCGCCAGCGTCGAGCTGCCGCCCGGCGCGACGCTGGAGGACACCCGCGTCGCCACCGACACCATCGTCGACCGGCTGCGCGAGATCCCCGAGGTGACACGCGTCTTCGTGCTCGGCGGCGCCTCGCCGACCGGCCAGCGCGAGGTGCGCCGCGCCGCGGTCTTCATCCTGCTGAAGCCGAAGGCCGAGCGCGACATCGCGCAGAAGGAACTCAAGGTCACCATCGCCGAGAAGCTGGCCGCCGTGCCTGATGTGCGCGCCTGGTACGTCAACGAGCGTGGCGAGCGCGAGATGGCGTTCTCGATCCTGTCCAAGGACGGCGACGCGCTCGACGAAGCCGTGGCGAAGATCGAGGCGCGCATGCGCCGGGTCGAAGGCTATCTCAACGTCGCCTCGGCCGGCTCGCTGGGCCGCCCGGAGCTGCGCGTCACCCCGAAGCTTGAGCAGGCGGCGAGCCTCGGCGTCACACCGGAGGCGATCTCGGAAGCCATCCGCGTCGCCACCATCGGCGACATCGGCGCCAACCTCGCCAAGTTCAACGCCGGCGACCGGCTGGTGCCGATCCGGGTCCAGCTCGATGAGCAGGCCCGCACCGACATCCGCAACATCGCGGCGCTGCGCGTCACCAATGCCAATGGCGTCTCGATCCCGCTGACAGCCGTCGCGCAGATCGACTTCGGCGAGGGGCCGAGCTCGATCGACCGCTATGACCGCGAGCGCCGCGCCACGATCGGCGCCGATCTGAAGCGCGGCTTCGAGCTCGGCACGGCGCAGGACAAGTTCCACGAGATCGTCAAGGAGGTCGGCCTGCCGCAGGGCGTGCGCATCGCCGCCACCGGCGACGCCGAGATCCAGGGCGAGGTCGTGCAGGGCTTCGTGCAGGCGATGACCACCGGCCTGATGCTGGTGCTCGCCGTGCTGATCCTGCTGTTCGGCTCGGTGTTCCAGCCGATCACCATCCTGCTCTCGCTGCCGCTCTCCTTCGGCGGCGTGGTGATCGCGCTGCTCGCCACCAACAACCCGGTATCGATGCCGGTCTATATCGGCCTGCTGATGCTGATGGGCATCGTCACCAAGAACGCGATCATGCTGGTCGATTTCGCGGTGGAGGAGGTCGGGCGCGGCTCGGAGCGCCTGCACGCGCTGCTGGAAGCCGGGCGCAAGCGCGCGCGGCCGATCGTGATGACGACGATCGCCATGGGCGCCGGCATGCTGCCCTCGGCCTATGGCGTCGGCGATGGCGGCGAGTTCCGCGCGCCGATGGCGATCGCCGTGATCGGCGGCCTGATCGTCTCCACCGTGCTCAGCCTCGTCTTCGTGCCGTCCTTCTATGTGGTGATGGACGATCTCGGCCGACTGACCGGCTGGATCTTCGGCCGCTTCTTCGGCAAGGCCGAGGATGAGAGCAGCTGGACCGCGATCGGCGAGGAGGAGACGCCGGGCGAAGCCAGCGCCAAGGCGATGGCAGGCAAGCTGCCGCCACCGAGGCTGGCGGCGGAGTGAGGCCGTAGAGGTGGTTTGGTCGGATAGGTAGCGCATCGGAGCGGCCGCCCGCGCCATGATGAGTTACCTATCTTGCCCGGCTGCTATCGGCGGAAGGCGGCATCCTACACTTCCGCCATGGAAGATCAGGTCCTCGCAGGGAGAGCGCCGAGCCGCCAGGACCAGGACGGTCGCGGCGCTGTTGCCCTGCCTGCGAAAGGCGCGCCTTTAGGGCATGTGGCGCTCGTCATGCTGGCGGCGACCCTGCCCATCCTGGTCTCGGGCGGCGCCTTCTTCGTCGATGGGCCGAACCATCTCTTCCGGGTGACCCTGTGGGAGATGCTGTTGGCCGACGACCCGGTCGCGCAGTTCTTCCAGGCCGGCGACAGGCTTTATCCGAACCTCGCCATCGACGTGTTCGCCGGCGTCCTGAGCAAGATCGTGGCGCCGCCGGTCGCGCTGACGGCGTTCATCTGCGTGGCGGTGTGCGCCTATATCCTGGCCGCGGTCTGGTGCCGGCAGGCGCGGGGAGAGAGAACGGACCTTCCCATCCTTCTCGTCATCCTCCTCGCGGTCTATTCCGAGCCGCTCTATTGGGGGCTGTTCAACTACATCCTCGGGCTCGGGGTGATGTTCGTTGCGCTTCACAGGGCAGTCGAGCAGCACAAGGCCCCTTCGAGCAGCTTCGTCATCAGCCAAGCCCTTATCCTGGGTGCGATGTGCCTGATCAGCATCTTTCCGGTGATGCTCTATGTGTGCTTCTGCTGCGGCATGTTCACGATCGCGGCCTGCGACGACTGGCGGGCGCGGCGCTTCGCCGAGAGCGCCAAGCTGCTCGGGTCGCACTGGCTGTCGGCCCTTATGGTGGGCGCGCTTCTGCTCGTCATGGAGCCGGGTCAGTCAGGCCCGACGGAATGGCATCTGATCACCAAGGTCACAGGCGTCTTCTCCATCGGCAAGACGACGAACCTGTCGTTCGAATATGGCTTGTCGGCGCTCGTCTTGGGCGTCGTCGGCTTGCTGGTCTGGCGGCGGGGTCTGAGTGCGGGCCGCCATGAGCTGGCCGGGCTGCTAGCAGGCGGCCTGCTGTTCATCGTCATGCCGAAAGACCTGATGAGCGTCGGCGCTGCAGATCGTCGCCTGGTCCCGGCTATCGTGACGATCGCAGTGATCTACCTGCGCGGGCCGTCGCCGCAGTCTGTCGGGCCGGATAGGGCAGTGTCCGCGCTTCTGATTGCGATCGTGGCCCTGAAGGCAGGGCTGCTGATCTATCTCTGGTCTCCGCTCAAGCAGATCGACGCGACCTACGAAGCGATCGCAAGACAGATCCCTGCGAATGCGATCGTGCTGCTCGTTCCGCAGGTCGAAGAGGTGCGTCCGGGCGCGGTCGACCGTGCCTGGCGGTTTGCGAGACTGGTCAGGGCGCTTCAGCCGGTTCCCACAGCCGAAGCGCATGTCTTCGTCGAGCATCCGCACCTGCTGCTGCGGCATCTGGCCGGCCGCAATGTGCTGCCGACGCAGGTTTTCCTGAATTTCTGGGCAAAGCGGGCACCTGCCCTTCCGCAACTGCCCGATCCCGCGACGTCCGAGTCATTGGCCGAGGTGGCGGCAGAGCTGGCATGGCTGCCACGGGACGTCACCGTCTTCGTGGTCTCGCATGTCGAGCTCGACGAGGCCCTCGTGCCCGATCTGTCGGTGCTGAAGCTGGCGGAGGTCGGCAGCGTCAGGCTCTACTCCGCGACCCGGGTCGGCGATCTCCTGCAATGGCCGGATAGCTAGGCCGCCCTGCGGTCGCGCTCGGATCGCCTCAGTTCTCGCGCAGCGACAGGTCGAGATTCTGGCCCTTGCCAGGCTGGCTGCCGCGCAGGGTCAAAGCGACCCCACCTTTCTGGCTGGTGATTGTCAGGGTCGCCGGCGGGTTGGGGCGGACGCTCTCGGCGGTCTCGTTGAAGGCGAGCGTCAATCGCTGGCCCTGCCGCTGGCCGGCGAGGTTCGCGATCGTGCCGGTGCTCTCCTTGAACGTGCCGGTGTAGCGGCCGGTCTTTGCATCGTGGCGCAATTCGATCTTGATCGTCGCGCTGAAGATCGCGGCCGCGCTGCAGCTGCCGTCGAGGCTGAGGCGCGGGCCCTGCTGGTCGCCGTTGAACGTGCATGTCAACGAATGGCTGCTGCCGCTGGCGTTCTGGAGCGTGCCATTGCCGCTGAAACGGCCTTCCATCGAGTTGAGAAATTCAGTCTCGCCGCCGGTCTCCTGCTCGGCCAGCCCGGGCGTCGCCAGCGCCAGGAGCGCCGCCGCGGCGAAGGCCTTCGCCAGATGATGTCGCATCATGATCATCCCTCCTGCCGGCTAAACGTCTCAGGAGCGATTTTGATCAATCCAGATGCGAGATGGCTTGGCGGGCGTTGCCTCAGGCCACTTCAGGTTCGGCCTCGGCCGCGCGCTTGCGCTCCACCGCGTCGCGATAGGCTGCAGTGAGGTCGTCGAGCACGGATTGCGCCGGCCGTGGCGCATCAAGATGGAGGAAGCGCAGCTCCGCCATGAACCTTTCCCAAAGGGCCGGGCCGCCTTCCGCGAGGATCTCGGCGCGGATCGACATTTCCGGCGTCACCGGCAGGAAGCGCCGGCCCCAGTCGGCCATGGCGGCGAAGACCGGCACCAGCGAAATCCCCATCTCGGTCAGGCTGTAGATGCCCTTCTGCTTGTGGGAGGCGTCATCGCGGCGCGAGATCAGCCCGTTTTCGAGCAGGCGCTTCAGCCGGTCGGCGAGGATATTCGAGGCGATGCCCTCGTCCGATTTTGCCAGCAATTCGCGGAAATGCCGGCGATTGCCGAACATCATGTCGCGCAGGACGATCAGGCTCCAGCGATCGCCGAGGATTTCGAGCGTCAGGTTGATCGGGCAGCCCGAGCGGCCGGTCTCTTTCATGGCTGTCTCCAAAACCGCTTGCATTCTACAATCGGTTTCGCTAGAAGCCAACTGCTTGCAAATCGCAAGCGGTTTTGAGGGCGCGACACGGCGCCTGCATGGAGGATGTGATGGCCAAGGTGATCGTCTGGAACCTCGTCACGCTGGACGGCTATTTCGAGGGCACGGAGAAATGGGATCTGTCGTTTCATAACGACGCCTGGGGCGAGGAGCTCGATGCGCTCAGCAAGGAGTTCGGCAAGCGCGCTCAGGTGCTGGTGTTCGGTCGCGTGACCCATGATGGAATGAAGGCGTACTGGACCTCGGCCAACGCCAACGAGGACAGCGAGGTCACACGGTACATGAACGCGCTGCCCAAGCTCGTCGCCTCGCGCAGCGTTCAAAGCTCTGACTGGAACAACACCCGCGTCACCGCCGACATCGTCGGCGAGATCGCCAAGCTCCGGGCGGCGCCAGGCAAGGACGTGCTGGTTTTTGGCAGCGCGGAACTCTGCGACGCCTTGCTCAAGGAAAAGCAGGTCGACGAGCTGATGCTGGCGGTGGTGCCGGTGCGGCTCGGTGCCGGCACCCTGTTCTTCAAGGCGGGCGGTGAGCGCCAGAAGCTCGACCTGCTGGAGAGCCGGCCGCTCAAGAACGGCACGGTGATCCTGCGCTACGAACCCGGCAAGTGACGGCCCGCAATGCGCTGCGGGGGGATGGCTCGACCCCTCCGCAGCGTCGGCCCTGCCGGATGTCTGTGATCTATTGCTTGAAGCCGATCAGGACGCCGTCGGCGCCGAGCGAGAGTTGCAGGCCCCGGCGTTTCGTCGCGAGCCGCATGATCACACCCTTGGCGTTGCGCAACCAGAGTGTGCCGCGGCCTTCGTCGCCGACCGCCCAACCCTCGCGGATCTGGAGATAGGCCCCGGTGAAGTCTTCCCGATTGCTCAGATTGTAGACCGAGCCGGTCGCGGTCAGGCGCGAGGCGCCGATGCCGCCGATTCCGAGCCCGCCGACGCTGATCTCGTAATTGCGCTTGTTGAAGCGCAGCGTGCCGCCGCCGATCGCACCCGAGCCGATGAAGGCGACTTGCAGCTGGCGGATGCTGACGGTTCCGCTCGGCTGGCCGGCGGGCCGCGATTGTGCGCCGGCCGGCGCGCTGACCAAGAGGCAGGCTAATACTGAAGCGGCAATCCGGGTGAGCATGGCCAGATCTCCTCAGCCTCGAGGCGAGGCTGATCGGATACTGCGCCGAATTGCTTTGCGTTCAAGCGGTCATTTGACTTGGGTCGCAACAGGTTTGAGGTGCCGTTGAGGACCTCTGTGCGGTCGTCGGCTCAGCCCTTTCGCACCATCAGCACCGCCGCCAGGATCGCGACGCCGCCGAAGGCCTGGGCGGGGGAGGGCTGCTCGGCGAAGATCGCCCAGGCGGCGAGCACCGAGACCAGCGCCGGCCAGACCATCACCAGCGAGGCGGCGTTCGCCCCGTAATGGCCGAGCGCCAGCGTGATCAGGCCCTGGCCCATGGCGTGCGAGACCAGGCCGAGCGCGGCGACGGCGAGCCAGCCGATCAGGCTCTGCGGCAGGATGGTCTCGCTAAGGCCGACCGCTGCGACGAGGCAGAACACGGCGCAGATCGCGCTGGAGATCAGGCCGATCCGGCCGGCGGCGGCGCGGTTGCGGGCGCGGCGCACGGCGAGGATATAGGCGGCATAGGAGAAGGCGGCGCCGATGGCGAGGCCGTCGCCGAGCATGCCGCCGGAGAGCGGAGCCGCTGCGCCGAGCTTCGGCAGCACCAGCATGCCGGCGCCGCCGATGGCGAGCAGCAGCGCGCCGAGGATGCGCCGGGTCGGCTTCTCGCCGAACAGCAGCCAGCCGCCGAGGATGACGCCGACCGGCGAGAGATTACCGAGCAGCGAGGCGTTGGCGATCGAGGTGAAGCCGAGCGAGGCGTTGTAGAGCACGACGTCGACGCCGAAGGCGAGGCCGGCGAGCGCGATCGGCAGCATGGCGCCGGGCCTCACGCCCTCAGGCCGTCCGCGCCGGTCTTCCAGCGCCATCCAGGCGGCGAGCACCGGCAGTGCAAAAGCCATACGCCAGAAGCCGGCCGCAGCCGGGCCGACATCGGCGAAGCGTACGAAGATGCCGGAGAAGCCGATGCAGGTCGCGCCGAGCAGCAGCGTCAGGAACATGCCCAGCGCCGGCGCGGCGGGACGATCAGGCACGGAAAGGCTCGGGGCGGACATGGGTCGGGCTTTCAGAGATGAATTTCACAGCCTTCATTCTGAGGAGCCGTGCAGCGGCGTCTCGAAGGATGAGGGGTGTTCTATTGCCCCAAATATAAGGCGCTTCCAGCAATCGGAAAAACGGATTATCTTGATTCATCTATTTCCATTTCCGATGGAGTGGGGATGTCGACCCATCTCGATCTCGATGCGCTCGCCATGCTCGTCGCCGTTGCCGAGACCGGCGGTTTCACCGCCGCTGGGCAAAAGCTCGGGCGCACGCAATCGGCCGTCTCAGGCCGCATCCAGGACCTGGAGGCCGCGCTCGGTAAACAGCTGCTGGAACGCTCGCGTCGCGGCGTCACGCCCACGGAAGCCGGGGAGCGGCTGCTCGCCCAGGCCCGCCGCCTGCTCGCGATCGAGCGCGAGGCGCGGGCCGAGCTCGACGGCGACAAGGCGGTAGGCCGCCTGCGCATCGGCCTGCCCGACGACTATGTCGACGCCTATCTCAGGCCGCTTATCGTGCGCTTTGCCGAGGAGCATCCGCGCGTCGAGATCGAGGTGCATTGCGAGCTCTCGAAGCGCATCGAGCCGGCGGTGGCAGCCGGCGAGCTCGATCTTGCGGTGATCACCCAGGACCCCGGCCGGCCCAAGGGCGAGCGGCTCAGGCGCGAGCCTCTGGTCTGGATCGCGGCGCGCGGCCACCGGCCGGAGCTCAGCGAGGTTCTGCCGCTCGGCCTGTTCAACGAGGGCTGCCGCGCCCGTCCGCGCATCCTGAATGCGCTGCAGGCGGCTGAGCGCGCGTACCGGCTGGTCTTCTCGTCCTCGCACATGGCCGGGCTGCTCTCGGCGGTGGAGGCGGGCCTGTGCGTCACCGCGATCACCGAAAGCGCCGCGCCTGCATCCTTGCGTAGGCTGGAGCCGTCCGCGAACCTGCCTTCGCTGTTCGAGCTCTCGGTCGCGCTGGTGATCGCGCCGCAGGCCGGAGTCGCGGCGCGCCATTTCGCTCAGGCATTGCGCGAGGCGATGGCAGCGCCGCGACTGGCGGCGTAGACGCCTTACTCTGCCGCCTGCGGTTTCAGTACGCCACGGCGGATCTGGTCTTCCTCGATCGACTCGAACAAAGCGCGGAAATTGCCCTCGCCGAAGCCGTCATCGCCCTTGCGCTGGATGAACTCGAAGAAGATCGGCCCGACCACTGTGGCCGAGAAGATCTGCAGCAGCACCTTGCTCATCCGGCCTTCCTTGGAGCCGAGCGCGACCGCGCCCTCGCCGTCGATCAGGATGCCGTTGGCCTTCAGTCGGGCGACCGGCTCCCCATGGTTCGCCACGCGGCCGTCGACCTTCTCGTAATAGGTCTCGGGCGGCGAGGGCATGAAGGGCAGGCCGTTCTGCCGGAGCCGCTCGACGCTGGCATAGATGTCGCGCGAGCCGAGCGCGACATGCTGGATGCCCTCGCCCTTGTACTGGCGCAGGTACTCCTCGATCTGGCTCTTGTCGTCGAGGGATTCGTTGATCGGGATGCGGATCTTGCCGCAGGGCGAGGTCAGCGCCCGCGAGATCAGGCCGGTCAGCTTGCCCTCGATGTTGAAGAAGCGAATCTCGCGGAAATTGAAGAGCTCGCCATACCAGTCGGCCCAATGGTCCATGCGGCCGCGCATGACGTTGTGGGTGAGGTGGTCGAGATAATACATCCCGGCCTGCTCGGGATGCGGGTCGGTCTCGCCGAGCCATTCGAAGTCGACGTCGTAGATCGAGCCCTTCTCGCCATAGTGGTCGACGAAATAGAGCAGCGAGCCGCCAATGCCCTTCACCGCCGGAATCTGTAGTTCGCCGGGGCCGACCTTGCTCTCATAGGGTTCGGCACCGAGCGAAACCGCGCGTTCGAAGGCGTGCTTGGCGTCGACGACGCGAAAAGCCATGGCGCAGGCGCAGGGGCCATGCTCGGTGGCGAAGCCCTGCGCGAAGGATTCCGGCTCGGCGTTGACGATGAAATTGACGTCGCCCTGGCGATAGAGCGTCACCTTCTTCGAGCGGTGCTTCGCCACCTTGGTGAAGCCCATGGTCTCGAACAGCGCGCCGAGCTTCTCCGGCTCGGGATGGGCGTATTCGACGAACTCGAAGCCGTCGGTGCCCATCGGATTGGCGTCGGAAATGGCCGGCGGGGCTGAATCGTGCGGGAACGGTCCCATATGCGTCCTCCTGAAATCATTCGTTGACCGATCCTCGCGCATCGGTGCGGCAAAAGGTTTGCAAAATCCCGAGCTCTCGGATTGAATTTGCACGAAACGTGCACGTAAGCGCCGGAAGGCTCACGAAATGCCGCAGCTCGACGCTTTCGACTGGCGCCTGCTCGAAGCCCTCCAGCAGGACGCCTCGCTGACCAATGGCGCCCTCGCCGAGCGCGTCGGCCTCTCCGCCAGCCAGGTTTCGCGGCGGCGGCAGGCGCTGGAAAACTCGGGCGCTATACGCGGCTACCGCGCGCTGATCGATCCGGAGGCGATCGGGCTCTCCGTCACCGTCTTCATCCATGTCGCGCTCAACACTCATTCGCGCGACAATGCCCGGCGTTTCCGCGACCTGGTGAAGCTGACGCCGGCTGTGCTGGAGGCGCATGCGTTGACCGGCGAGGCCGACTACATGCTGAAGGTCGCGGTCGGCGATCTCAAGGAGCTGGCGCGCCTGGTCAACGAGGTGCTGCTGCCGCATGAAAGCGTCGCGCGGGTGCGTTCAGAGATCGCGCTGGAGACGCTGAAGGAGCCGGGACTTCTGCCCCTCGCGATGGGGTGAGATTGCCCCTTCCGCCGATGCTGCAGCGCGCTATAACTCGGGCATGGTCGTTCTCAACCGCATCTACACCCGCACCGGCGACGACGGCACCACGGCGCTCGCCACCGGCGCACGCCGGCCGAAATTCGATCTGCGCGTCTCCGCCTATGGCACGGTCGACGAGACCAATGCCTGCATCGGCATGGCGCGGCTGCATTGCGCCGGCGAGGATGCCGAGCTCGACGCGATGCTCGGCCGCATCCAGAACGATCTTTTCGATCTCGGCGCAGAGCTGGCCTCGCCCGATACCGGCGAGAAGCCGGCCGTCGAGCCGCTGCGCATCGTGCAGGCGCAGGTCGACCGGCTCGAAGCCGAGATCGACCAGCTCAACCGGCCGCTCGGGACGCTGCGCTCCTTCGTGCTGCCGGGCGGCACGCCGGGTTCGGCGCATCTGCATCTTGCCCGTACCGTCAGCCGCCGGGCCGAACGGCTGATGGTCGAATTGTCGCAGGAGGAGGGCGAGAGCGTCGCCCAGCCGGCGCTGAAGTTCATCAACCGGCTCTCGGATTTCCTCTTCGTCGCCTCGCGCCACCTCAATGCCAGGGCTGGGGGCGACGTGCTCTGGACGCCCGGCCAGAACCGCTGATCCGATGTTCGTTCCGCTGCATGACGGCGTGCCGATGCGCTTCATCCGCGTCGCCTATGTCACCTATTTCCTGATCGCGCTTTGCATCGTGCTGCGGCTCATGCTGATGCACTGGACCAGCGAGGCGAGCGAGGTCGCGGTCCTGGCCGGTTTCGGCACGATCCCCGCCGTGTTGTTCGGCGAGGCGCAATTGCCGCCGGAGCTGCTCAAGGCGCCGCCCTGGCTGACGCTGATGACTGGCATCATGCTGCATGCCAGCTTCGCCCATCTGATCGGCAACATGCTGTTCCTCTGGGTCTTCGGCGACAATGTCGAGGACGCGATGGGGCATTTGCGCTTTCTCGTCTTCTTCCTGCTCTGCGGCATGGCGGGAGCGCTGCTGCATGCACTGATGAACCCCGAATCGGAACAGCCGCTGATCGGCGCATCCGGCGCGATCTCCGGCGTGATCGCCTCCTACCTCATGCTCTACCCGCGCGTGCGAATCTGGGGCCTGGCCTTCAAATGGATCCCGCTGCACATCCCGGCGATGTACGCGCTCGGTGCCTGGATCCTGTTCCAGCTGCTCTCGGCGCTGTTCGACCAGCAGGGCGCCGTCGGCTGGTGGGCGCATCTCGGCGGGCTCGGCGCCGGTGCGGCGCTGACGCCGCTGCTGATCCGGCGCGAGCTGCGCCTGTTCGGCCGCGGCATGCGGGGGCTGCCGTGACTTTCATGGCGTTGACAAGCGCAAATCCCCGTCGCTACGGTCCGTCCGCATTTCAGCCGAGCGCCGCGATGCCGGTCATCGCCTGGCCGGCGGATCGGCATCCGATCGCATCTTTCCGCAACCGGTGACGCCCTTATGAAGATACTTGTGCCAGTGAAGCGAGTGGTCGACTACAACGTGAAGATCCGCGTTAAAGGCGACGGTTCCGGGGTCGAACTGGCCAATGTGAAGATGTCGATGAATCCCTTCGACGAGATTGCCGTCGAAGAGGCGCTGCGGCTCAAGGAAGCGGGCAAGGCCACCGAAGTGATCGTGGTGTCGGTCGGGCCGGCGCAGGCCGCCGAGACGATCCGCACCGGCCTCGCCATGGGCGCCGATCGCGGCATCCTGGTGAAGACCGATGCGACGGTCGAGCCGCTCGCCGTCGCCAAGCTCCTGAAGAAGGTCGTCGAGCAGGAGACGCCCGAACTCGTCATCCTCGGCAAGCAGGCGATCGACGACGACAGCAACCAGACCGGCCAGATGCTCGCCGCTTTGCTCGGCTGGCCGCAAGGCACCTTTGCCTCCAAGGTCGTGCTGGACGGCGGCTCGGCCGACGTCACCCGCGAGGTCGATGGCGGCCTGCAGACCGTGCAGCTCAAGCTGCCGGCGATCGTCACCACCGATCTTCGCCTGAACGAGCCGCGCTATGCCTCGCTGCCCAACATCATGAAGGCGAAGAAGAAGCCGCTCGACGAGACCTCGCCGGATACACTCGGCGTCGACGTTTCGCCGCGCCTCAAGGTACTGAAGACGGCCGAGCCGGCCGGACGCTCCGCCGGCGTCAAGGTGGCCAATGCCGCCGAACTCGTCTCCAAGCTCAAGACCGCCGGGGTGATCTGATGACCACGCTGCTGCTCGCCAAGCACGACAACAAGAGCCTCAACGAGGCCACCCGCAAGGCCCTGAGCGCCGCCAAGGATCTCGGCGCGCCCGTGCATGTCCTGGTCGCCGGCCATGACGCCAAGGCCGTCGCCGAGGCTGCTGCCAAGCTCGACGGCGTCGAGAAGGTGCTGCTCGCCGACGATGCCTCCTATGAGCATCGCCTCGCCGAGCCGCTGGCCGCGCTGATCGTCTCGCTCGCGCCTAACTATGACGCACTGGTCGCGCCCGGCACCACCACCGGCAAGAACGTGATGCCACGCGTCGCCGCTTTGCTCGACGTGATGCAGGTCTCGGAAGTCACCAAGGTCGTCTCGGCCGATACCTTCGAGCGGCCGATCTACGCCGGCAACGCCATCCAGACGGTGCAGTCCTCGGACGCCAAGAAGGTGATCACCGTGCGTGGCGCTTCCTTCCAGGCGACCGGCGACGGCTCAGCCAGCGCCCCGATCGAGAGCGTCTCGGCGGCAGAAAATCCCGGCACCTCGTCCTTCAAGGGCGAAGAGGTCGCCAAGTCCGACCGGCCTGAGCTGGCCTCGGCCAAGATCATCGTCTCGGGCGGGCGCGCGCTCGCTTCGGCCGAGAACTTCGCCAAGGTGATCGAGCCCGTGGCCGATCGCCTCGGCGCGGCGATGGGCGCTTCGCGCGCCGCGGTCGACGCCGGCTATGCTCCGAACGACTGGCAGGTCGGCCAGACCGGCAAGGTCGTTGCTCCCGAGCTCTATGTCGCGGTCGGCATCTCCGGCGCGATCCAGCATCTCGCCGGCATGAAGGATTCGAAGGTCATCGTCGCCATCAACAAGGACGAGGAAGCGCCGATCTTCCAGATCGCCGATTACGGCCTCGTTGGCGACCTCTTCACCATCCTGCCCGAGCTCGACAAAGAACTCGAAAAGGCCGGCAAGTAACCGGTAAAGCAAGTCGCGCCGCGGGCGGCGATGAGCCGCTCGCGCCAGCTCCCTCGGGGAACAGAAGCGTCACATGGATCACCAGATCAAGACCGTCGGCATCATCGGAGCCGGGCAGATGGGCAATGGCATCGCCCATGTCGCTTCGGTCGCGGGCTTCGACATCAGGCTGCACGACGTTGCCGAGGACCGCATCAACGCGGCATTGGCGACGATCGACGGCAACATGGCCCGGCAGGTCGCCAAGGGCGCCATCGCCGATGAGGATCGCCGCACGGCGATGAAGCGGATCGTCTCGGCGCCGAAGCTGGAGGATCTCGGTCCGTGCGACCTCGTGATCGAGGCCGCGACCGAGAGCGAGGAGGTGAAGCGCAAGATCTTCACCGCCGTCTGCCCCCATCTGCGCCCTGACGCGATCCTGGCTTCGAATACCTCGTCGATCTCGATCACGCGGCTCGCCGCGGCGACCGATCGCCCCGAGCACTTCATCGGCATTCATTTCATGAATCCGGTGCCGCTGATGCAGCTCGTCGAGCTGATCCGCGGCATCGCGACCGACGACGGCACCTTCGAGCGCGCCAAGGACTTCGTCGCCTCCCTGCACAAGACCGCGTCGGTTTCCGAGGATTTCCCGGCCTTCATCGTCAACCGCATCCTGCTGCCGATGATCAACGAGGCCGTCTACACGCTCTATGAGGGCGTCGGCTCGGTCGAGGCGATCGACACGGCGATGCGGCTCGGTGCGAATCACCCGATGGGCCCGCTGCAGCTCGCCGACTTCATCGGCCTCGACACCTGCCTGTCGGTGATGCAGGTGCTGCATGACGGCCTCGCCGACTCGAAATACCGGCCGTGCCCGCTGCTGGTGAAATATGTCGAGGCCGGCTGGCTCGGCCGCAAGACCAAGCGCGGCTTCTACGATTATCGCGGCGAAAAGCCGATTCCGACGCGCTGAGATCGGCTCCCGCGCCCGGTCACGGGCCGGGCGCCTCGTCCTGGATTCACCCTCCGCAGATGTTCCGCCTCCGTAGGCTTTCGCCTGCGGAGGATGTGCATTCGCGCCGCAACATCGTCGCTTCACATTCCTGTCGCATCGCGCTTACATTGATGCGGCAGGATTCGTGCGAGCCCAGGAAGCGGAGGCGCGATACGGGTGACGGCGCATGTGATGCATCCGATGGCCTCGCCGGACGGTTGTCCGGCGCTGGTGCTCAACGCGGATTTCCGGCCGTTGAGCTACTACCCGCTCTCATTGTGGAGCTGGCAGGACGCGATCAAGGCGGTCTTCATGGACCGGGTCAACATCGTCTCCGAATACGACACGGTGGTGCGTAGCCCGAGCTTCAACATGAAGCTGCCCTCCGTCGTCTCGCTCAAGACCTATATCAAGCCCTCGCGCACCCCGGCCTTCACCCGCTTCAACGTCTTCCTGCGCGACCGTTTCGCCTGCCAGTATTGCGGCACGCGCGACGAATTGACCTTCGACCATGTTGTGCCGCGCTCCAAGGGCGGGCTCACCACCTGGGAGAACGTCGTCGCGGCCTGTTCGCCCTGCAATCTGATGAAGGGCGACAAGATGCCGGCCGCGGTCGGGATGATCCCGATGCAGAAGCCGTTCGCGCCGTCGATCAACGATCTGCACCGCAACGGCAAGCTGTTCCCGCCGAACTATCTGCATGAGAGCTGGCTCGACTATCTCTACTGGGATTCCGAGCTGGAGCCGTAAGCTCCGGCTTCCTCAACGCGACCGTGAGCGCGGGTCCGAGGCATCACGCAGCGCATCGCCGAGCAGGTTGAGCGCCAGCACCGTCGCAAGGATGGCAAGGCTCGGGAAGACCGCGAGCCACCAGGCGTCGAGGATGTTCTCGAAGCCTTCGCGGATCATCGCACCCCAGGTCGGCGCCGGCGGCGGCACGCCGAGGCCGATGAAGCTGAGCGAGGCCTCGGTGCGGATCGCCGAGGCCAGCCAGAGCGAGCTCATCACCACCACGTCCGAGATCATGTTCGGCAGGATGTGGCGGGTCATGATCCGGAACGGGCCGCAGCCATAGGAGCGGCTCGCCTCGACGAAATCGCGCTGGCGCAGCGTGATCGTCGGCGCGCGGGCGACGCGGGCGAAGGGCGCGACCTCGGTCACCGCGATGGCGATGATCAGGTTCTCCAGGCTGGCGCCGAGCATGGCGGCGATCATCAGACCGAGCAGCAGGGTCGGGAAGGCGAGCAGCACGTCGAGCACGCCCATCACGAGCTGGTCGAAGACGCCGCCGATATAGCCGGCGAGCACGCCGATCGCAGTGCCGACCAGCATGGCGATCAGGATGGCGACGAAGCCGACGAAGAGCGAGATGCGGGCGCCGTAGATCAGGCGCGAGAGCACGTCGCGACCATAGGAATCGGTGCCGAGCCAGAATTCGGCCGAAGGCGGCTCCAGCCGCGCCACGATGTTCTGCTCAAGCGGGTCGTGCGGGGCGAGCCAGGGCGCGAACAGGGCGATGCAGACAATCAGCGCCAGCAGGACGAGACCGACCCAGGCGAGCCGGTTCTGCGTGAAGGCGAGCCAGAGGCCGCCGGGCTGGATCGCGACGGGGGTATCGGCGGCGCTCATGAGTACTTCACCCTGGGATCGACGAGGCCGTAGGCGAGATCGGTCAGCGTGTTCACGACGATCACGCAGATCGCGAAGATGATCATCAGCCCCTGCAGCAGGGTGTAGTCGCGGGCATTGAGCGCGCCGATGATCAGCTTGCCGAGGCCGGGCCGGTTGAAGATGATCTCGGTCAGCACGGAATTGCCGATCAGCGTGCCGAAATAGAGCCCGACCACGGTGATGATCGGGATCAGCCCGTTGCGCAGGGCATGGGTGACGACGAGCTGGGTCGGGCCGACGCCCTTGGCGCGGGCGGTGCGGATATAGTCCTCGGTCAGCACGCCGAGCATGGCGGCGCGGGTCACGCGCATCACATAGGCGGTCATGATGATGCCGAGATTGAGCGCGGGCAGGGCCAGCGCCCGCATGCGCTCGGCGAAGCTGCCGGCGCCGCTGGTGTTGCCGAGCACCGGGAACCAGCCGAGCTGGATCGAAAACACGATCAGCATCAGAATGCCGGAAACGAAGGCCGGAAAGGACAGACCGACCAGCGAGACGACGCGTGAGACATAGTCGACCCAGCCATTGCGGCTGAGCGCGGCGGCGACGCCGAGCGGCAGGCCGAAGATGAGGCCGATCGTGATGGCGGCGACGGTCAGTTCGATCGTCGAGGGCAGGACGAGCAGCACCTCGCGGATGACGCTGCGCCCGCTCGACAGCGACTCCCCGAAATCGCCGGTCAGGATCTTGCCGAGGAAGGCGAGGTACTGGACGTGGACCGGCTGGTCGAGGCCGAGTTTTTCGCGCAGCGCGGCGAGCGAGGCGGCGCTGGCCTGGTCGCCGAGGATGACCGAGGCGGCATCGCCCGGCACCAGCCGCACCAGCACGAAGATCGCGGTCAGCATCACGAACAGCGTGGGGATGGCCAGCAATATGCGCCTGACCAGATAGCCGATCATGCCACCGCCCTTTCCTGCATCAGCCGACCTGGTGCGAAGGCGGTGATCTCGCGGCGCGTGCGGCCTTCGCTGATGAGCTCGGCCAGGATCGAGCCGACGACCGGCACAAGCTGGAAGCCATGGCCGGAGAATCCGAAGGCATGGACGAGGCCGGGCGCGTTCGGAGAGAGGCCGATGACGGGGATGTGGTCTGATGTCTCGGCCTCGATCCCGGTCCAGCAGCGGGCGATGCGCACGCCCTGGACGGCCGGGAAGAGATCGCTGGCGGCGCGCGCGCCTCGGGCGAGCTGACGGAAATCGACGGTGCTGCGCTCGCGGTCGAGATCGGCCGAGCCCTGCAGGCCGCCGCCGATCACCAGCGTGCCCTGGCCCGCCTGCTTGAAGGAGAGCGCCCGACCGACGACGCTGACGACGGGGTCGAGCAGCGGAGCGAGCCGCTCGGTGACGATCATCATCGAGGCGCGCACGCCGAGCGGGATCGCATCGCCGAACAGCGCGGCGAGTCTCCCGGCCCAGGCGCCGGCAGCGTTGACGACCTGCGGCGCGCGAAAGCGGCGGTCGCCGCAAACCAGCAACCAGTCGTCGCCCTGTCGGTCGATTGCCTCGACGCCGCAGCCCTCGGCGATGACGACGCCCTCGGCCTCGCAGGCGCGGCGGAAGGCGGCGATGGTGCGATGCGGGTCGGCGGCGCCGTCGCGCCGCGCCATCAACGCGCCGACGCAATGCGGGCTCAGCGCCGGCACGAGGCGGCGCAGCTCGGCGGCGTCGATCAGTTCCTCATGGCTGTAGCCGAGGGCGCTGGTGCGGGCCTGTCGCTCGATCAGCGCCGGCATGTGCTCGGCCTTCTCGGCAACACGCAGCTGGCCATGGGCGTGGAAGCCGCAGGTATCGCCGACGATCGTCTCGATCCGGTGCCACATCGCCATGGCTTCGAGCGAGATCGGGATCTCGGCGAGGTCGCGGCCGAGGGTGCGCACGCCCGCCGCCGTGGCGCCGGAGGCGTGGCGGCCGGTCCAGCGCCGCTCGACCAGCGCGGCCTTGCGGCCGGCGCGCGCCAGATGCAGCGCGGCGGAGAGACCGTGCAGGCCGCCACCGACTACGACCACGTCGAATGCGGCCTCGCTCATGCCGCCGGCTCCTGCTCGTCGAGGCTGGCAAGCTCGCCGAGCGTCACCGGCTTCAGAGGCGGCCTGATCCGGTAGAAGCCGACCTCCTCGACGGACCGGCCCTGCGCCGCCGCGACGATATGGGCCATGGAGTAGCCGCATTGCCGGCCCTGGCAGGGACCCATGCCGGCGCGGGTGAAGGCCTTGAGCTGGTTGGGGCCGGGCCGTCCTTCGACCGCGCGGGCGCGCAATTCGCCCGCGGTGACCTCCTCGCAGCGGCAGACCAGCGTCTCGTCGGGCGGAGCATAGAGCTGCGGGCGCGGCGCGTAGAGTGCATCGAGGAAGGGCCGCAGCGCGAGCGCGCTGGAGAGGGCGCTTCTCTCGGGCGCCGCGGTGGTTTCGGCCGCAGCTTCGCCGAGCCGGCCGAGCTTCGCTGCGACCCGCAGTGCCGCGAGCCGCCCGCGCGGTTCGGCCGCCTCGGCTCCGCCGATGCCGGCGCCGTCGCCGGCGACAAAGATGTTGGCCTGCGAGCTCTCGCCCCAGGCGTCGAGCACCGGGACATAGCAGTGCTGGCCGGCATGCCAGCTGACCGCGCAGCCGAGCGCCAGCGGCGCGTGGATGTTCGGCACCACACCCTCATGGACGAGCAGCACCTCGGCCGGAACTTCGGCTTCCTGTCCACTCTCAGTGCGGTAGCGCAGGCGCTGCAGTCGGCCTTCGCCTTCGGCACGCAGCTCCGTGACATGACGGATGACGGGGACGCCGGTCCGGCGCAGCGCCAGCGACCAGGACAGGCCCTTGATGAGATCGCCGAGGCGCCCGAGACCTTGCGGCAGATGGCGCAGCGCCGCTCCGACACGTCCGCGCGGGGTGGTGTCGAGGAAGCCGGCGATGCGGCCGCCCGCGGCCAGAAGCTGGGTCATGTAGAGCAGCGGCAGCGGCCCGCAGCCCGCGATCCAGACCGACTTCTCCGGCACGGAATTGGCGGTTTTCAGCAGGATCTGCGCGGCGCCGACCGTGAGCACGCCGGGCAGGGTCCAGCCCGGGAAGGGCATGGGCCGTTCCTGCGCGCCGGTGGCGAGGATGATCGCCTGCGCCGTTACCGTACGGGCCTTGCCGCCACGCGTGACGAAGGCGCGGAAGCCCGGTTCGATCTGCCAGAGCTGGCTTTCCGGCTCGTAGAGCGCTCTGCAGGCGCGGAAGGCCGCGGCGCGTTCGGCGCCGGAAAGGTAGCTGTCGCCGAGTCGTCTGGCGCGCGGCGTCGCCGCGACCGCCTCGATTCCCCGCCAGATCTGGCCGCCGGGCGCCGGCTGGTCGTCGACGACGCGGACGGAAAGACCATGGCGGCGGGCGGTGACGGCAGCGGCCATGCCGGCCGGGCCGGCGCCGACTATCAGGAGATCGGTGTGCTCGCTCATGCCGACAGGCTCCGGCGACCCTGCTGGCGGACGATGCGCATGCCGCCCGCGACCGGCGTCAGGCAGCTCTGCACCGAGCCCTGGCCGTCGATCTCGACCAGGCATTCGAAGCAGACGCCCATCATGCAATAGGGCGCGCGCGGGCTCTGCGACACCGGCGTCGTCCGGCTCCAGCCTTCCTGCTGGCGCAGCAGCACCGCGGCAACGCTCTCGCCAAGCTCAGCCAAGACGGGACGTCCGTCGATGAAGATGGTGACCGCCTGCGGCCCGGGATCATGCAGCTTGCGGAACATCGAACCGACTCTGGTGAAAGGGAGAAAAGCGCTCGGGCAGGCCGCCCGCTGCGATCGCCGAGGCAAGTTCCTCGGCATGGAAAGCAGCGAGCGTCACGCCGGAATGGCAGAGCGCGACGAAGGCGCCGGGATGGCTCTGCGACTGCGCATAGATCGGGTAGCTGTCGGGCGTCATGATGCGCAGCCCGGCCCATTGCCTGACGAGGCCGGCCTTCGCCAAGGCGGGGACGATCTGCACCGTCTTGCGGCTGAGCCGCGCCGCCGCCTCGCCGGTGGTCGAGACGTCGTAGCCGGGATCGTCCTTGGTCGCGCCGATCATCACCGTGCCCTCGGCGGTCTGGCGCAGGCCGCTCGCCGGCAGCGGCAGGAAGGGGGCGAGCCGCTCGGTGACCAGCACCTGGCCGCGCTCCGGTCGCAAGGGGACGTCGAGCCCGACCTGGCGCGCCAGCTCAGGCGAGCCGAGCCCGGCGGCGATGACGATCCGCGGCGCTTCGAGCGTCTCGCCATCGAGCGCGAGCCTGAAGTCGGTGCCGACACGCTCGATCAGCTGCACCTTGGCGCGATGGCGCAGTGCGCCGCCATGGAGGAGGACGCCGGCATGCAGCGCCGCCAGCAGCCGCAGGGGGTTGGCGTGTCCGTCGCGGCGGCCGAAGCTGGCGCCGGCGACGTCGGGACCGAGCGCCACCTTGGGCAGCAGCTTCGCCAGCGCCGGGCGGTCGAGCATCTCCCAGTCCGGTTCGCCGTCACCGCGCTGGTTATGGAGGCGCAGCAGGTCGAGCTTGCGCTTCTCGTAGGCTTCCTCGCCCAGGCAGAAGGCGAGGCCGCCATTCTGCTCATAGGTCAGGTCGATCGCCGTCTCGGTTTCGAGCTGCTCGGTGAAGCCGCGCCAGAGCGCGATGCTGTCGCGGGTCAAGGCCTGATAGGCCGGCATGCCCAAGCCCTTGCCTTGCAGCCAGACCAGCCCGAAATTCGCCCGCGCCGCGCGGAAATCGCCGTCGTCGCCGTCGAGCAGCAGCACCTTCTGCTGCTTGCGGGCAAGGCCATAGGCGATGGCGGCGCCGACCGTTCCCCCTCCGATGACGACGATGTCCGGCCGCATGAAAATCCCCTTCGCCCTTTGACGTTAGGGAGGGACACTGTATTTCGTCAAAGTCGTTTTTCTCTGCACTCTATTCCCAGGGGTTATGCCATGGTGAGGCGGCTCAACCTGCGCCAGGTCGAGGCCTTCAAGGCGGTGATCGAATACGGCACCGTCAGCCGCGCGGCCGAGATGATGAACGTCTCGCAGCCGGCGATGAGCAAGCTGATCGCCCACCTCGAAGAGGATACGGCTCTACGCCTGTTCGACCGGGTCAAGGGCCGGCTGGTGGCGACGCGGCGCGGCATGCGCCTCTATGAGGAGATCGACCGGATTTTTGCGGGCGTGCGCCAGGTCGAGAACGCGGTCGAGGCGATCCGCCGCGACGAGCAGAGCCGCCTCCTGATCGGAGTGATGCCGGCGCTCTCCGGCTCCTTCATCCAGGAGGCGACCTCCCGCTTCCTCGCGCGGCAGCCCGGCGTGTTCTGCTCGGTCCAGTCGCGCAGCTCGCAATGGATTTCCGATGCGCTCGTCACCCACCGGCTCGATGTCGGCCTGATCATCGCCCCGGTCGACAATCCCTATGTCGCCGCCGAGCCGATGATGGGCCATCCGGTGGTCTGCATCCTGCCGCTCGGCCATAAGCTGACGGCCAAGGAGGTGATCACCCCGCGCGATCTCGCCGGCGTGCCGTTCATCTCCTTCGATCCGGAGAGCCACACCCATCGCAGCATCAGCCGGGTGCTCGAAGGCCATGGCGTGACGCCGGAGGTGGTGATGATCGCGAACGTCTCGCCGACCCTCTGCGAATTCGTCGCGGCCGGCGTCGGCGTCTCGCTGGTGCATCCGCTGATCGTCGGCGGCCTGCGCGACAAGATCGCAATCCGCCGCTTCGAGCCGGAGTTCCAGCTCGACTTCCAGCTCTGCCGCAACCGCGACAGCCGCAATGCCCGGCTGGTCGCCGCCTTCCTGGAAAGCGCGCGCGAGGCCGCCGCGGAAATCTCGCGGACTATCCTGATGCCGAATCCGGCCTGATCGTCGGGCTTGTCGCTAATCGATCAGGCTGAATCGTCATTGCGAGCGCAGCGAAGCAATCCAGGAGGGCTCGCTCTGCTGCCCCTGGATTGCTTCGTCACTACGCTCCTCGCAATGACGGCCTTGCGGACAAAGCAATCAGAATTGCTCTGGCCTCACCGCGCCTTCAGCGTCGTCGCCTCGGTGATCGGCGGGGCGAGGTTCAGCGCGCCCTTCAGCTCGTAGCCGAAATCGAGCTTGTCGCTGCGGGCCCAGACCTGGCGCAGCTCGAACAGGGGGATCGCGCAGACATCGTCCATGATCTTGCGCTGCGCCTCCTTCCAGAGCGCCTTCTGTGCGTCGGCGTTCGGCGCGACCCGTGCCTCCTCGATCTCCTTGTCGGCGATGGCGCAGTGCGAGAAGTTCGTGGCTGCGGTCGGCGTGCCGACAATGGCCCGCGAGTGGAAGAACTCGCTGAGATAGGTGTCGGCGATCGGGAAGCGCGCCGCGCCATAGAGGACGAGGCCACTGAGGTTCTTGCGCGATTGGCTCTGATAGGTCGCGTGGTCGACGACCTGCATCTCCAGCTTGATCCCGGCCTTGGCGAGCTGCGCCTGGATGATCTCCATGAAGGGCTGCTGCGCCGAGATGTTGGAGACGATTGCCTTGATGGTGATGCCGTCCTTGTGGCCGGCCTCGGCCAAAAGGGCCTTGGCCTTGGCGAGGTCGAAGCCGTAGCGCACCGTGCAATCCTCGCCGAGATAGCCGGGCGGCACGACGGAGCAGCCCTTGGGCCGACATCCTTGCCGACATAGCGCACGAGATCATCGACATTGACCGCGGCGGCGATGGCGCGGCGCACGCGGATATCGTCGAGCGGCGGCTGGCTGCGGTTGATGTGCAGCAAACGGTATTCGCCGGGCTGGAAGATCTCGACATTGAAGCCGGGGCGCTTGCGGGCGGAATCGACCCAGCGCTGCTCGCGCTTGCCGTAGAACAGGTCGAGCTCGCCGGAGGTGAAGGCGAGTTCGCGCGCGCTGTCCGAGGGAATGGCGCGCATCATGATCGTGTCGATCTTCGGCTTGCCGCGGAAATAATCGGGATTGGCGGCGAGCTTCACATATTGCTGGGTCACCTGCTCGACGAAGGTGAACGGCCCGGTCCCGACGGGCTTGGCGCCGTAGCGGTCGCCCAGCTCCTCGCCGGCCTTGCGGCTGACGATGTTGCCGCCATGGTAGTTGGAGACGCGGCCGAGGAAGTTGACGTCCGGATATTTCAGCGTGACGCGGACGGTGAGGTCGTCGACCTTCTCCACCTTGTCGATCGCCGAGAAGTCGGAGGAGAAGGTCGAGCGCTTGGGATCGCCGGCGCGCTGCAGGGAATAGACGACGTCGTCGGCATTGAGCGTGCCCCAGTCGCCATGGAACCTGACGCCTTTGCGTAGGTGAAAGGTCCAGACCTTGCCGTCCGGCGAGGTCTCCCAGCGCTCGGCGAGATCGGGCTCGAGGTCCTTGGGATCGGCGCTGCCGGGCTTGAAGCGGACGAGGCCGTTATAGAGCCAGCCGATCAGCGACTTGTCGTCGGTCGCGCTGGCGCGGTGGGCATCGAGCGTCGAGACATTGCTGGCGCCGGAGCTGACCCTGAGGACCGTCTCCTGGGCAAGAGCCTGGCCTTGCAGGCCTGCGACCAGCATTAGGCCGGCCAGCCCGGCGGCATGCGTTCTCATTGTCTCGTCCCCTCGTTCCTTGTTGGAGCGATAGTGGGGACGGCGATCCCAGTCTGTCCAAGTCAAAATCGGGGATAGGGTATTCTGTGTGGTTATGATGCTGGCGGCTACCCCGCGTCCCGGACCGTCGCGGAGGGGAATGAAGCTCAGTAGCGGTTGCGCTGGGTGATGTCCTTGATCGCGGTCAGGCCGGACATCGCCTGCGGCGAGCCATTGGCCCGATAGAGCGCCTGGAAGACCTGGGCGGCGTCGTCGAAGCGGCCGAGGTTGAAATAGGACCAGCCGCGCATCAGCATCAGGTCGGTGCTCTCGGAGGCAAAACGTGCCCGTGCGCCCAGCGTGATCAGCGCTCCGTTGAAGTCCTTGGCGTCATATTGGGCGTAGAAGCGCTCGGACAGGAGCAGGGCCTGGAGCTCCTTGCTGCGGGCCGGAGGCAGGTTGGTGCTGGCGGCCGCGGCGCCGGCCTCCGCCGTCAGCCCCTGCTGGATTTTCGCATAGGTCTTGCCCGTGGCGGCATCGGCCACGACCTGCGCATCGCCGCTGCGCATCGCCGCCGCGAAGGCCTCTGCCGCAGCCGCCGGCCGCTTCAGGTTGAGCAGGCACCAGCCGCGCTGGAGCGCCGCCGCCCCGGTCATGCCCGTGCCGCAGGAGCCGTCGCGGGGGCGCTCGGGCGCGGAGCGGCGCGTCGTGGCGATGGCGAGACCGTCGTCCTCATAGCTCGCTCTCGGCGCAGGCTCGGTGCGAACGACGCGGCGCGGTGCCCGCTCGACGGGCTCGGGCGCGGGAACCAGCCGATCGGTCGGGCCGACATCGGGCAAGGGAGGGCGCGCCTCTCGCGTTTCAACGCGCCTGCGCGCGGGGTTCAGCAGGTCGGCGATACGCGGCGAGCGACTACGCCATTCGGCGATGATGGCGCGCAAGCCCGCCTGGTCGCGCAGGCGCTGATGCACGAGCGCAAGCCCGTAGGCGGCGGGCTCATAGCCGCGATCCCATGACAGCGCCGTCTCGAACCAGGTCTCGGCGGGTGCGATCTGCCCGGAATTATAGGCGTACCAGCCGAGGGCGGCGCCGCCCGGCGCGTAGCGGTCGACGCCGACCGTCCTGGCGATGCGTTCGATCACGGCGCGTTCGAGCCGCGGCGCCGGTTCCTGGGCGATCAGCGCGGTCGCGACGTCGAGATAGGCTTTCCGGTTTGCCGGGCCGGCTTCGAGCCATTGCGCACCGAGCGTTTCCGCCTCCTGGTATTTCTGCAGCGCGCCGAGCGCGAGCACCGCCCCTTCCGCCGCCTTGGCGCCGCCATTGCGCGCCAGTGCGGTCTGGAACCAGGTCAGCGCCTTGGCCGGGTCGTTGTGGCGGAAGAAATAGAAGCCGAGCAGGATCGGATCATCCGGCGTCGTCGCCGCATTGGCGAGCGCCTCGATCCGGCGCAGTTCCTCCGGCGTCGCCGTCAGCGTTGGATCATCCGCCGCCTTGCCGACGCGCCGCCGCGCGATCTCGTCGCGGATCCCGGAGAACTCGCTCTGTCGTTCGTGCGCCAACAGCGGAGCGAGCTGTGTTTCGGACAAGGTCGCGAGCGCCTTCTGCATCGTGCCGACGCGCTCGGCCGGATTTGTGCAGTTGGTCAGCACATAGGCATAGGCGTCGCGGGCGCGTTCCGGCGCGCCGGTCTGGACGAAGGCCTCGGCCACACGCCACAGCGCGTCGACATTCGCGCAGGTCAGCAACGCCGGCGTCTCGGTGCCGATCCGGATCACCTGCTCCCATTGCTTGGCGTTGGCGGCGTTGACCAGGCGCTGGCCGGCTTCGGCCCGGTCGAGCTGGGCGGTCAGGTCGGCCGGAACCTGCCAATTCGGGTCGGCGCTGCTGCGCTGGGCGATCACCGCGCGCGCCTCGCCGAACTTGCCGTCGGCGAACAGCCGCCAGATCCGTTCCAGCTCGGGATCGCCGGCCGGCAGCGACGAGCTCAGATCGGTCGGCGGCTTCCATTCCGGATAGAGCGCGCGCAGCCGGGCAAGCTCCGCCTCGTAACGGCGGGTATCGCCCTGGCTGGCGAAATAGCGCAGGGCCGTCTCGTCGACCCGCTGTTGCTGCCCTGGCGGCGTCGCGGGACGCCCCGGTGCGGAAGGGGCCTGAGCCAACTCGGTCTCGGCCTGCCCGGCAACGGGCATCGCGGGTTGCGCGGGGTCGGGATGCGTCTCGGCCTGCGCCTGCTGGACGGCCGGCACCGGCCCCTGCGGCCAGGTGAGGTCATGGCCGTAGCGGCCGAGCGCGTAGAAGGCGACGCCGGAGGCTGCGACCGCGATCAGCGCGGATTTCACATGCATTGCGGATACCTCTCGCTGAGCATCGAGAGGGCAAGCAGGTGCAGCGTCGACGGGTAGTAGAGTGTCGGCTGGAAGGTCTTCAGCTCGGCCGGGATCGGTGTGCGGTCGAGCGCGCAGGCCATGGCAGCGTTGAGGATGCGATAGCCGGCATCCGGCAGCGGCTCGACCGGCTTGCCGCTCGTCACGTCGATGATCGCGGTGCCATTGGCCCAGGCTTGGCGGAACGGCTCGAGCCGTTGCCTGTCGCCGAGGCCTGCCCGCAGGAGATAGAGCGGGATGCGCAGCGCGTTATAGCCGAACTGCGGCGGGAAGCCCTCGGCCGGCTTCGGCTCGCCCCTGATCGAGAGCCACTCGGCGGCCGGCATCTTGCGCTTGGCGAGATCGTCAAGCAGCTTCAGCCCACTGGCCTGCACCTGTATCCAGCTCTGGTCGCCAGTGAGCTTGGCGAAGACGGGGAAGGTCTCGAACACCCAGTAGGACGGGTTGATCACCGGCCCGTCCGGGCGCTCCTGCTCCGAGAAGCCCCTCGCTGCCGGCATCAGCCAAGTCTGGCCGCCGCGCTTCAGCAGGGCGACCTTGGCGAGCGAGCGCGCGATCTGGCGGGCTGCATTGGTGTAGGCCGGCATCGACCAGAGCGTGCCGGCGCAGGCGAGGGCCTCTGCGATGAGGAGGTCGCCGTCGCTGGCATTGTTGATGTCGCTGACGCGGGGCGTCGCCTTCGGGTCCCAGCGCCAGGCGGCGAGACCGTCATCGCGGATCAGCAGCTCGGTCCGGGTGAAGGAGAGGATACTGGCGAAGCTGCCGCGATCGCCGGCGAGGCAGGCGAGCAGCAGCCCGTAGCCCTGGCTCTCGCTGTGGCTAATGCCGCCATTGGCATCGTCGATGACACGCCCCTCGGCGGTCACGAATTTCTGCCGGTAGAGCTCCCAGGCGCCGGCCGGCAGTGCCGCCTGCGCGCTGGACACGAAGCCGAAGAGGGTTGCCGCCAGGGCAGCGCGAAGCCGTTTCATTCGCGCCTCCCCAAACGGCGGAGCATCAGGGACGTGCCGACGCCGAGGGCGATGCAGGCCGCCAGCAGCGCCAGCGCATAGATGCCGATATTGCTCGACATCCAGTTGGCGAAGACGAGGCGCATATTGGTCAGGCTGAAAGCCCGGGTCATGACGAAGCTGGTGCTGTCCGCCGAGATGACATGGTTGTCCTGCCCGCTGCGGAAAGTGGTGATCTTGCCTGCCATCGCGGCCCAGTTGCCGGGGGTTACGAGCCTGTCGATATTCTTCTCAAGAGCCTCCTCCTGGCGCACCACGAAGGCGGTCCAGACCTGGCGGGTGTCGGGGTCGGTCGCCTGGGCGGCGATCAGCTCGGCCCCTTCGGCCGGCTCATAGAGCGAGGGTGCGCGCGAAGGCGTGCGCAGCTGCGCGAAGGACAGGTCGAAGGTTCGCTGCAGCCATTGGTCGAAGCCGATGAAATAGCGCGCGAGGGGGCCGCCGAGCGAACCGCGCCAGCGATCGCGGATCGCCTCGGTGGTCGGCGCGGCGCCGCCGGAATCCTCCGGCGTCGTCTGGCGGCCCTGGAAGCGGTTGATCACCGCGTCGAACACAGCCGTGCCTTCGGTTTCCGGCATCACCACGACCGCGTCCGCGCGCTGCGGCCAGGTGTTGCGGATGTTGTCGGCGATGCCGACGCGCGGCAGCAGCCCGGCCGGCAATTGGCCGGCGGCGCCGACGATCAGGGCGGGGCGGTTGCCGACGGTCGCCGCGCTGCCGAGGAGGTCGATCGGCAGCGGCCTGTCGGCACGCTGGGCCAGCCTTGCGAGCAGGGTCGCGGCGGCACCGAGATTGGGCAGGTCCTGCCGGCCGATGATCAGGCCGACATGCGCAGCGATCGAATAGGGGAAGCCGGTGCCGGCCACGGCGGCGAGGTTCGGGCTCACCCCGATCTTGGCGAAGTCCGGGATCGCCAGCGCGGTCGTGTCGAACAGGGCGAGGCGGTTCTTGCCGGGCAGGGTCGCGCCCGGCCCGCAGGCGAGGTCAGATCGGGTCAACGTGACCGCCTCGAACCAGATCTCGTTGATCCCGGGCCGGAAGTGCCGGAGCGATACGGTGATCGGGAATTGCTGGAAAAGCCCGCCATTGGCGGCATTGAGCGACACGGTCGCCGCGACATTGCCGTTGACGAAAATCTCGATGCGGCTCGAGCCGGGAAGGACCTCCTCCGAATAGGCGCCGTCGAGATAGAGTGTCGCCTCGCCATAGGCGTTGGCATAGAAATCGCCGGGCATGGCGATGACGGTGCGCACGCGCATGCGCCGGCCGGAGGATTCCTGGGTGGAAACGCCGAGCTCCGAGAAGCGCAGCACCTGCCGGCCGGAAATGAAGGGCGCGTCGGGCACGTGCCAGCTCGACGTGTCCATCGTCTTGCGGTTGATGTTGGTCGGTCGCGAGACCGGTCCGGTCAGCAGCTTAGCTATGATCGCCTCGAGATCCGGCCAGGTCTCGCCGGTGACGAGGAGAGTGGCCGGCCCGAGCCCGGGATTGGCGACGAAGCCGAGGAAGCTGCCGGCTCCCGCCTCGGCCGGCAGCGTGCTGAGCAGCTCGCGCAGCTCTTTGCTCGTGCCGAGCAGGACGGTCAGAACGCCCGGCCGGATGCGCTCCGGCAATCGCTCGGAGACCCTGACCGCCGCCTGGCTGTAGCGGCCGCGCAGCGAGACGCCTTGCGCCACAGCGAGGATGCTGTTCGCCGCGACGGCGCGCGTCGCGCCCGGCGCGACGATGTGGATCGTCGTCTGCCCGGTCTCGTCGCCGCCGACAGCCGGCAAGTCGTCGATGCTACGCAGGCGCGATTGCTGCGCCGGATTCCGGAAGGACAGGCGGGTGCCGGCGCCGTCGATGCGCGTCCATAATTCATAGGTGGAGGCGATGGTGCAATCGGTGCGGTGGCGCTGCACGGCCTCGAAGCGGATCGTGTTCTGGCCGGGCCGGAGCAGGCCCTTCCGGATTGCCGTCGAGGTCCGCTTCAGGCGGTCGGAGGAGGCGATCGGCGCTTCCATGATGCGCTCGCCATTGATGCGCACCGTCAGGCGTGAGGCTTCCGGCATCACGACCAGCGCATTCTGGAAGGCGACATCGAGATTGAGATCGGCGCTGGCCTGGTCCTGGGTCAGGTGGAAAGCCCAGCTTCGGCTATCGCTCTCGCCTTCGAGCGTGACGCGGGCGGCCGGCAGCAGCGGCTTGAAGGCGAAGTTGGTGGGAATGGCGGGCGCAGCCTGCACCGGCACAGCAAGCGGGCTGGGCTCGGCCGGGCTGGCGGCGGGCGGCTGCTGGGCCGGCGGCGCGATCATGAACGGTGCCGGCTCGCGCGGCGGCGCCGGCTGGGCCTCCTGCGCTCGGGAGTTGAAGCCCAAGCTCGTGAGGGGGACGATCGCCGCTGCGGCCAGGATAGGAAGAAAACGCGCCCTCATTCCGCCGCTCTCCGCGCAGGATTGGAGCGGGCGAACCGAGCGAGGCCGAAGAAATAGGACAGGCCGCGGCTGGTCTGGAATACGGCCAGACGCAGGAAGCGCAAGGTGCCATAGATGACGCCCATGTTCTGGCGCCGCGCCTTCTGGAAATTGCTCCAGACCGCGGCATCCGAGAAGGCGAGGTCGGCGATGATGCGGCTGTGCAGTGGCTCGCTCGGTTCGTAGCGGCAGCCGAGCACCAGACCCTTGTCGTCCGCGGCGATTCGGACGACGCGTACCGGCAGCGCCCCTTTCGGCATCGCGATCGAGGTTTCGACGGTGATCTCGCCCATGCTGTTCACCGGCAGCTTGTCGAAGCCCTTGGACAGGACCCGGATGGCGACGCCGTCGACGGAGACGTTCTCGGTGATGACCGGCGCGGTGCGACCGTCGATGCTGATCTCGCCGCGGCGCTTCACCGGGAAACGCCGGGCGCCACGCCCTTCCGGCCGTTCGGAGACCACGCCGAGCGCGCAGCCCGCCATCAGCAGGTTGAGGATGTTCCAGAGCCCGACCACGAGCGTGGTGTCGGCATTGTAGGGCTGGGCGATGGTGCGCCAGTAGGTGGCGACGACGCCGAGCGCCAGCACGGCGAAGATGATGAAGAAGGGCAGGCCGAGCTCGGAGATGCGCCGTGTTCCGAGCTCCTCGCTCTTGGCGGTGACCTTGAAGGTCGGCTTGCCGGGGTTGAGCAGGACCGAGATCACCGCCGGCAGCAGATAGACCGACTGGATAAACTCGTAGAGCTCGGAGATCCATGGCCAGCGATAGCGGCCATAAAGGTAGTTCTGCATCATCAGGTTCACGGCCATGTAGCTGAAGACATAGGCGATGAACTCGGCGCCCGAGGCGGTGAAGATCTCCAGGCCGAAGAAGAGATAGCAGAGCGGCGCAACCAGGAAGGTCAGGCGCACGAACGGGAACAGCCAGAACAGGGCCGAGGAGGAGTAGCACAGGCGCTGCGGTAGCGAGAGGCCGCTTTTCAGCATCGGGCGGTGGTAGATCAGGATCTGCATCATGCCCTGCGCCCAGCGCGAGCGCTGGCCGATGAAGCTCGCGAAGGTCGCGGGCTGGAGCCCGGCGATCAGCGGCTTGTCGACATAGACGCTGTTCCAGCCGGTGGCGTGCAGGGTGATCGCGGTCTCGGCATCCTCGGTGATGCTGCGGCCGGAGAAGCCGCTGGTCGTCTGCAGCGCCATGCGGCGCAGCACCGCGGCCGAGCCGCAGAAGAACGAGGCGTTCCACTTGTCGAGGCCGCGCTGGATGATGCCGTAGAACATCTCGTTCTCGGACGGCATCGCCTTGAAGGTCTTGAGATTGCGTTCCAGCGGGTCGGGATTGATGAAGAAGTGCGGCGTCTGCACCAGGAACAGCTTCGGATCCTCGGCGAAATAGCCGATCGTCTCGGTCAGGAAGTTGCGCGACGGCGCATGGTCGGCGTCGAAGACGACGACGAGGTCACCGCTGGAATTGGCGAGGCCGTTGTTGAGGTTGCCGGCCTTGGCGCTGATATTGCGCTCGCGCGTCAGATAGGTGACGCCGAGGCCCTCGCAGAGTTTCTGCAGGGTCGCTCGCCGCTCCCGCGCCGCGCTGGCGGCGACGAAATTGTCGGCATTGCACTTCTCGTCGGTGCCGCCGTCGTCGAGCAGATAGACCGTCAGGCGGCCGGCCGGATAATCCATGGCGAGCGCTGCTGAGAGGGTCGTCGCCAGCAGCTCGGGCTCCTCGTTGTAGGAGGGCACGAAGACGTCGACCGTTGGGGCGTCAGCGGGAATCGGCGGCGCGTTCTTGCGCCGCGGCAGCGGCATCGCCACGACGAACAGGCTGAGGAACAGCATGCCGATATTGTAGAGTTCGGCCAGATAGAGGATCAGGCCGGGGATAAAGTCCTCGAGCTGGTTGACCGGCGGCAATGTGCTCGTCGTGCGCCAGTAGACATAGCGCAGCACCATCGCCGTGCCGAGGCCGAGCGCGATCAGCCGCCAGACGCCATAGGGCCGCAGAAACTTGAGCAGGATCATCGCCCCGACCACGATCATCCCTGCGATCAGATGCGCCTGCAGGCTGATCGGCAGCGAGATCAGCGCGACGACGACAGCCGTCGCGATAGCCCAGAAGATGACGTAGCTTGCAGTTCGCATCGGCTCGGGACGCTTCGCTTCCTCAAGGTTTGGGGGGCGGCGGAACAGTCGGGTATCCTTCCAGCGGCCTGTCCGGCACCGGCTGCAGGTCACGGGAGCGATCGGTTTCGGCGTGTGGAGCCCGCGCCGGTCGCCGCCGGGCGGCCCGTGGGGGCGCGGCAGCCTCCGGCGCCTGCAGCAGCGGATAGATCGGCGCTCCGGCCTGGCCCAGTTCGGGCGCCGGTGCCGGCGCATCCCCGGCCGGATTCCAGCCGCTGCGTCGCAGCGAGGCGTTGAGCGAATACTCGTAGGCCAGGCGCAGCAGCGCAGCTTCGCTCGCCTTGGGATCGCAGATGCGGATGCGAACCGAGACCGCGCCCGATCTCGGCCGGAAAATGCTGTCGCCGTCGGCAATGCGCTGCCAGGCGTAGATGCAGGCTTCCCCACCCGGGCCGCGGCCGAAGGCATAGCCGAACGGCCCGTATTTGTTTTGGACGAAGACAGCCGATGGAGCCATGGCAACGCCGGGCAGGCGCTCTTCCATGTCCTGCGCGACGGCGAAATCGTCGATCCCCGGCAGCCTGAGCAGGTTGCCTTCGACACCGGCGCTGTCCGGCAGGTCGGCCGCGGTGAAGAAGGCGACCTCGATCTTGTTTTCGCCGGGCGCGCGGCCGCGCGTCGCCAGCGAGATCGTCTGCGCGATGGCGTTCTCGTAGCCGCGTTGGGTGACGCCGATGACCGGCGGACCGCCGGGCGGCAGGACGACCATCGCCCGGCTCGGATCGACCGAGAGCCAGCGGGAGGCCGTCACCAGTTCGGACTCGGCAAGTCTTTGCTCGCCGCATCCTGCGACGGCTAAGCTCAGGCAGCCGGCCACGACAGATATCACCATGCGCCGCCGCGCCGGGGGGCACCCTCCCGAACGTATGGCCGGACCCTGTCCTGCGACGTTCATTGCCGCGCCGGTCGATGTCTGAGCGGCATCGTCATATGTTGACCATCGATTAATACAGGTTAACGCGAGCTTACTGTCGGCCGCGCATCAGCAATGCGGCCCGAGCGTTCGATTCTCTGCTGCAATACAGATGATTCGCGCGCTCATTCCAACCGCCGATGACGACGATCGGTTGTGCGCCGGCTCGGCCGGGGCAGCCGGCGGTCGTCTCGGCGGTCTAGTTCGGCGAGAATTCCGAACGCTGCGCGGCGCTCTTGAGCCCGAGCAGCGCGAGGGCCAGCAGCGCGAGCGAGGCGAGCGCGTTCCAGCCGGCGAGCGAGAGGCCGAGGAAGCGCCAGGCGGCTTCCGTGCAGGAGACGATGCGTGTCGTCTGCAGCTGCTTCATCAGGTCCTGGACGCCGGCGGCCGCCGGAGCTGGCGTGCCGCCGCAATCGTTCGGGCCGGCGAAGACGCCCCATTCCACGCCGGAATGGTAGACGCCGAGCCCCGTACTCCAGGCCATCAGCAAGGCGAGCACGATCAGTGCCGCGATCTGGAGGCGGCGCGAGCGGGCAAAGAGCAGAGCGAGCGTGGTGAGGCCGATCACGGCGTAATGCGGCGCGCGCTGCTCGAGGCAGAGCTTGCAGGGGCGCAGGTGCAGGACCAGCTCGAAGAACCAGGCGCCGGCGATGAGAGCGAGACTCGCGAGCCCGATCAGGGCGATCAGGCGGCGGGGATCGGCGAGGAGGCGCGGAAGGAAGCCGGTCATGGGTCGCTTCAGCAGGAGAACATCTGGCCCGAGCCTGTCAGCAGCTTGAGGCCGAAATAGAGCAGGATCAGGAGAGCCGCGCCGCCAAGTGCGATCAGCTTCAGCCGCTTCTCGATGAAGTGCCGGATCGTCTCGCCATAGCGGCGCAGCAGGAAGGCGAGGGCGAGGAAGCGGGCACCGCGCGCCAGGATGCAGGACAGGACGAAGAAGCCGAGGCCGATATGGACCGCGCCGGCCAGGATGGTCACCACCTTGATCGGCGGCAGATGCGCCAGGCCCGAGGTGGTCAGCAGCAGCAGTGTCGTGTCGGGGCCGGCGCAGGCGCGCAATTGCTCGAAGGCGCCGAGCTTGCCGTAGAAGGCGAGCACCGGCCGCGCCAGCGCGTCGAAGGCATAGTAGCCGAGCGCATAGCCCGCGATGCCGCCCAGTGTCGAGAACACGGTCGCGATCAAGGCGAGACGATAGGCCCGCTCGGGCTTGGCCAGCGCCATCGGCACGAACAGCACGTCGGCCGGGATCAGGAAGAAGGAGCTCTCGATGAAGGCGACGACGGCAAGCCAGACCTGCGCGCTGCGGCGCGCGGCGAGTGAAAGCGTCCAGAGGTAGAGGCGTTCGAACATCGCTGCCCTTCAGAACCCAATCCGGCCGGCTTGCGGCGCAATCTGACCGGACCGGGCTCTAGCTGGCGCGCGGCCATCCGTCCATGGGGCCGATGCCGTTGGAAAAGGCGTTCACGCGAGATTGACCGGCCCTTGCCGATCGCTATAGTCCGCCCGCCCGCAAGGGGCCCCTGTGGCGGAATTGGTAGACGCGCTCGACTCAAAATCGAGTTCCGCAAGGAGTGCTGGTTCGATCCCGGCCAGGGGCACCATTCGGCTCGTGTCCCCTCGTTCGGCGTCGGCCGGATTCAACAACGCCATGCATCCCACAGTCGAGAGAATCCTGCGCCGCCGCGACATTCCGGTGGCCGATTTCAACGCGGCTATGAGCGAGGCCCTTCGTCTTCTCGGCGATCAGTCCATGATCAGCGCGCGCATGCAGATCGCTGCGGCGCTGTCGGCGCATCCTGGCGGGCGGCTCTGCGATGTCGGCGGCAGCACCTCGGCCTATCTCGTCGTCGCGCATGCGCTCGGCACCGCCGTGACCGTGGTCGACACCTTGCCCTATGCCGATGATGATACCCCGGGCTTTCCGGACGAGGTCAGGCGCCGTCTGGCGCTGTTCGACAAGCTCGGCATCGCGATCCAGCGCTCGGACATCTTCGCGACGCCGCTGCCGTCCGCCACCTTCGACGTCGCCGTCGCCTTCGAGACGATCGAGCATTTCGACCATTCGCCGAAGCCGGTGCTGACCGCGATGGCAAATGCGCTCGTTCCGGGCGGGCGGCTGTGCCTGTCCACGCCCAATATCGCCCGAATCGACATGCGGATGCGGCTTCTGCGCGGCAAGACCGTGCACGAGACCTTCGATTACTTCTTCCACGAGGGCAATCCGTTCATCGGCCACCATCGTGAGTACACGCTGTCGGAATTCCAGGCGCTTCCGGGCATGCTCGGGCTGGAGCCGGTCGAGGTCTTCGCCGTGAACGCCGCCTATGAGAGCCGCAAGACCAAGAATGCCGGGCAGCGTTTCCTGATCGATCTGGAGGAGCGCTATGGTCTCGGCGACCGGCTCCTGCCGCCGACCTGGCGCAAGCATGTCTGGCTCGACGCCCGCAAAAAGGCTGCTGCCTGACGTAAGGTCACGCCGCCCCGCGCGGTCGATGCCCTAAAATCGCCGTTCGCGCTGGCTCTGTCTGCGTCCGAATCGTTCAGGACGGACAGCCGAGGAGTCACAGCATGAGGCCAATCGCCATCGCCGTCGCAGCCAGCGTGCTCGCGGCCGTTCCGGCCTTCGCGCAGGAGCTTCCACAGCGCAAGCCGGGATTGTGGGAAACCAAGTCGGTCGGCGCCGAGGGCGAGACCGTCGCCAAGCAATGCGTCGGGCCGGGCACTGATCGCGCCATGTTGGGCGGGATGACCGGCGGAGCCTGCTCCAAGGTCGAGGTCAAGAAGGCCGGGACGGGCTATACGGTTGCGACCGAGTGTACGGTCGGCCAGATCAAGGCCGTTGGCAACAGCGTCGTCACCGGCGATTTCCAGGCGACCGTGCGGACCGAAGGCGTGACCACGCTCACCGGCATGCCGGGCCAGGCGGGGCCGGTGGAGCGCAAGCTCGTGGTCGAGGCCAAGCGCGTCGGCGATTGCGGGCCGGGCCAGAAGCCCGGCGACGTCATACTGCCGGATGGCCGGGTGATCTCGATGCCGGGGGCGGCGGGCGCGAAGCCGTAACCTCTGGCGCAGGCGCCAATTGCTGGCATTCGGCTGACATCAAGAAATTTTGGCCGGGATGTCACAAAAGGCCGAGCCGGTTCGTCCCTTGTTGAAAGCGCTGCAGCGGTGATGCCGTCCTGTGAAGCGCGTTTCACTGGACGAGGGCGATCATGGGACCGGACATCTTTCTGGCTGGCGCGGAGAGCGCCGCCATCGCGGGGCGGCTGCTTCTGGGCGGGGCCTTCGCCTTCGCCGGCCTGCGCAACATCGTCAACAGGGGCCTGCTGGCGAGCCTGATCGGCGCCCGCGGCGTGCCGCTGCCGGCTATCACGCTCTGGCTCGGCATCGCCTTGCAGATCATCGCCGGCCTGATGATCATCTGCGGTATCCGGATCTCGCTGGCGGCGCTGATGCTGCTCGCTTTCCTCGTCGCGGCGACGCCGATGTTCAATAATTTCTGGGATCACCAGGGGCTGGACCGTGCCAATCGCATCAACGGCTTCGTTGCCAATATCGCGATCGCCGGCGGACTTCTGGGTTTGATCGGCCAGGGTTGAGCCGCTCAGCCCGGCTCGCCCGCGATCACGCCCTTGCGGAACAGGAAACAGCCATAGGGGCGGGGATCGCCGACCTGCACCACGGCGAAGGCCTGCTTGGCCGCTTCGTAGAAGGCGAAGCGCTCGATGCCGGCCAATGGCTCGGGGCGGCCGAGCGCCCGGTCGAGCTCGGCCTGCACCTGCGTCTGCACCTCAGGGATCGCCGCGGCATCGCCGACGACCAGCATGCGCCTTGCAGGCTGCGGCTCGAAGTCGTCGATCGGCAGCACCGAGAGGATGGCGCGCGCCGCCCGCGCCATACTGAGGCCGGGTAGGCGCACCAGCCGGCCGCTCGTGGTCGCGCGGGCGATCTTCTCGGCGGGGTGGTTGGCGTCGACCAAAGCGAGATCGTCGCCATGCCCCATGGCGGCGAGCACCCAGAGCAGGTCGGCTGAGAGGACCGGGTCAATATTTTTCAGCATGTTGATGTCACCATTGATCGGTCCTGCCGTCATTGCGAGCGCAGCGAAGCAATCGAGGGGGACGTAGAGCGCTGCCGCCCCTCGATTGCTTCGTCGCTGCGCTCCTCGCAATGACGATAGGCATCAGCCGCACACGCGCTGCTAGAGATAAAGTTTTTGGGCATTGCCGCCGAAGACGGCGGCGCGTTGCGCTTCGGTGAGGCCGGCAAGGAGCGTTTCCGCCGCCTCGAACCATTGTGCATAGGGGGCGCGCAGCGTCACCACCGGCCAGTCGCTGCCGAATATCAATCGTTCGGGACCGAAGGTGGCGAGGAGATGCTCGACGACCGGCCGGAGCGTCTCCAGCGCCCAGTCCGGCCCGGCCTCGGTGACGAGACCGGAGAGCTTGCAGGTCAGGCGGGGATGTTCGGCGAGCGCGCTCATGCCGTCGCGCCAGGCTGCGAGATCGCCGCTGACGAGATCGGGCTTGGCGCCGTGGTCGATGACACAGGCGAGGTCTGGGTACCGCTTCAGCACCTTCAGCATCGGCGCGATATGGCGCGGCTTCAGCAGCGCGTCGAAGACGAGGCCATGCGCGATCATGGCGTCGAAGGCGGGTGCTAGCTCGGAGCGCGCCAGCCAATCGTCGTCCGCAATGTCCTGCACCATGGGCCGCAGGCCGACGAGCAGCGGATCGCTGCCTAATGCTGCGATCTGCTCACCCACCTTCTGAGCATTGAAATCGGTCCACCCGACGACGCCGGCGACGAAGGGTGTCTTCGCGGCGATGTCGAGCAGATAGGCCGTCTCGGCCTCAGTCGGCGCCGCCTGGACCAGGATGGTGCGTTCGATACCGTGTGCAGTGAGGAGCGGGCCGAGATCGGCAGGGCCGAAATCGCGATGGATGACGCCCAGAGCCGGCGTCAGCCAGCCATAATCGCCGCGGGCGAGGCTCCAGAAATGCTGATGGGCGTCGATGCGCATGGCGTCAGACCGGGACCGGAACGTCGGCGCCGAGCAGGCCCTCTGCTTTCAGTGCTGTCCAGAGGGCGGCCGGAACCGGGGCTGAGAGCTCCGCGACCTGATCGGCGACCTCCTCCGGCTTGACTGCGCCCATGACCAGGTTCGCCACCGCCGGATGGCCGAGCGGGAATTGCAGGGCGGCGCGGCGCAGCGGCACGCCATGGCGGGTGCAAATCGCTTCGATCGCCGCAACACGGGCGAGGATCGCGGGCGGTGCCGGCTGGTAGTTGTATTTGGCGCCGGCGACCGGGCCGGTGGCGAGGATGCCGGAATTGAAGACGCCGCCGAGCATCAGGCCGATGCCCTTTTGCTGCGCCAGTGGCATGAAGGAGGCGAGCCCCGGCTGCTCCAGCAGCGAGTAGCGCCCGGCGAGCAGCATCGTGTCGAAATCGCCGGCGCGGGCGAAGCGCTCGCACATCTCGGCTTCGTTGACGCCGACGCCGATTGCCTTGACCGTGCCGGCGGCGCGCAGCTTGTCGAGCGCGCGATAGGCGCCGTCCATGGCCTGCGCAAAGCGGGCCTCGATCGCGCTCTGCCCATGCGTCCAGACATCGACATCGTGGATCAGCACGACATCGATCCGGTCGATGCCGAGGCGCAGCGCCGACTGCTCCAGTGAGCGCATGACGCCGTCATAGGAATAGTCGAAGCGTAAGCCATGCGGCAGGCCGCCGCGATAGCCTGAACCATCGCCGCGGCCGGCGAAGGGTTCGGCGACGCGGCCGACCTTGGTCGAGATCACAACGTCCTTTCGTCTCGATCGCCGCAAAGCCGCGCCGATCCGGTGCTCGGAGAGGCCGTGGCCATAGAGCGGCGAGGTGTCGATCAGGTTGATGCCGGAAGCGAGCGCCGCCTCGACCGTCGTGATCGCAGCGGCTTCGTCGAGATGGGCGTAGAGATCGCCGAGCGGCGCGCCGCCGAAGCCGAGCGTCGTGACCTCCAGGCCAGAGCGGCCAAGCGGTCGAAGAGGAAGCGTGGAAGTGGTCATCGGCAGCGAGTACCCGGTCGTGTTGCATCACTATGTGCACGTCAACATGTTAGCTTGCAACCGCCTTGGTTCCGGACTAGCGTGCGCACCATTCCGGCAGGTGCAGGCCATGTTGAGCCTGCCCGGCGGAACCGCATCAAGACGGCCCGCAACGGCCGCGCACCAGTCCAGGGGAGGACATCCATGACCGAGATCTTCAAGCCGACGCGGCGTGGCCTGTTGCGCGGCGCCGCCGCGCTCGGCGCGACCGGCACCATCGCTTCGCCGCTGGTGCTGCGCGAGGCGCACGCCCAGGCCGCCTTCAACTGGAAGCGCTTCTCCGGCCAATCGATCGACGTGCTGCTGGTCAAGAACCCGCGCTCCGACCTGTTCCAGGCCGCCGAGAAGGAGTTCAGCGAGCTCACCGGCATCAAGGTCTCCTCCGAGCAGGTGCCGGAGCAGCAGCAGCGCCAGAAGGCGGTGATCGAGTTCGCCTCGGGCAAGCCGAGCTTCGACGTCAGCGCGATCTCGCTTCACGTGCAGAAGCGCATGGCGGCCAAGGGCAAGTGGTTCGCTGACCTCTCGCCGATGATCAAGGACGCGTCGCTGACCTCGCCCGACTTCAACTTCGAGGATTTCGGCGCCGGCGCTGTGGCCTATGCCCGCCAGGCTGACGGGGCGCTCGATACGCTGCCCTATTTCGTCGACTACTGGATGGTCTACTACAACAAGGAGCTCTTCGACGCGAAGGGTGTCGCCTTCCCCAAGACCATGGACGAGATGGCGGTCGCCGCCGCCAAGCTGCATGACCCGGCCAAGGGCGTCGCCGGCTTCGTCTCGCGCGGGCTGAAGAACGCCAACGTCCCGGTCTGGGCCTGCCTGCTGCTCGGCCAGGGCGTCGAGACCACCTCGGCCGACGGCAAGCTCCTGACCGATACCCCGGAGGCGATCTGGGCCGGCGAGCTCTACAAGAAGCTCAACAAGGACACCGGCCCGGTCGGCCAGGTCGGCTTCAACTGGAACGAGTGCCAGACCACCTTCATGCAGGGCCGCGCCGCGATGTGGCTCGACGGCATCGGTTTTGCGACGCCGTTGGAGGATCCCAGCAAGTCGCGCATCGTCGGCAAGGTCGGCTACGGCGTCACCCCGCCGGGCCCCAAGGCGCATCATGCCGGCATGTTCGGCGACGGCATCGGCATCTCGCGTGGCTCCGCGAAGAAGGAAGCGGCCTGGCTCTATATCCAGTTCATCACCAACAAGGTGCAGCAGCTCGCCATGCTGAAGGCGGGTGCCGGCGCGCCGGCCCGCTCCTCGGCCTATCTCGACACCGCGACGATCGAGGCGTCGAAGTTCGGCAAGCAGTATTTCGACTGCCTGCTGAACTCGGCCAAGATCGCCCGCGCCGCGCTGCCGCAGATCGTCCCGGTCACCGAGTTCCGCGACGTCTTCGGGGTGGCGCTGACCAATGCGATCGGCGGCGCCGATGTCGCAGCCGAGCTGAAGAAGGCGACGGAGGCCTTCGCGCCGGTGCTGGTCAAGAGCGAGCAGGGCTGAGGCTAGTCGTTACGCGTCATGGCCGGGCCCGACCCGGCCATCTCGTGACCAGAATGCATTTTCCAAGAGATGCTCGGGTCAAGCCCGAGCATGACGGTTCCTGACAATGACCAGCACCACCCTGCCAGCCAGCAGCCTGACGAGCCCGGTGCAGATGTCTGCGGCGGATTCGCGGGATTTCACGCCACGCTATTGGCTGTTCTCGCTGCCGGCGGTGCTGATCATCGCCAGCGTGATCGTCTTCCCCTGGCTGTTCACGCTCTACATGTCGACGCAGGACTGGAAGATCGGTGGCGGCCAGGAATTCATCGGCCTGCAGAACTTCGCCGAGCTTCTGCGCGACCCACGCTTCATCGAGTCGATGGGGCACACCTTCTACTTCACCGTGCTCGCGGTGGTGCTGCCGATCCTGTTCGGCACGGCGGCAGCCCTGGTTTTCCATCGCGAGTTCCCGTTCCGCGGCCTGCTGCGCACCATCTTCGTCATGCCGATGATGGCGACACCGGTGGCGGTCGCGCTGGTCTGGACGATGATGTTTCATCCCCAGCTCGGCGTGCTGAACTATCTGCTCTCGCTGGTCGGCATCGGCCCGCAGGCCTGGGTCTACTCTCCCAATACCGTGATCCCGACGCTGATCCTGGTCGAGGTCTGGCACTGGACGCCGCTGGTCATGCTGATCGTGCTCGGCGGTTTGGCCGGGCTGCCGCGAGAACCTTACGAGTCTGCGCTGATCGACGGCGCAAATGCCTGGCACATGTTCCGCCACATCACGCTGCCGCTGGTCTGGCCCTTCATCATGGTCGCGATCGTGATCCGCACCATCGATGCGCTGAAAGCCTTCGACACGATCTTCGTGATCACCCAGGGCGGGCCGGGAACGGCGTCCGAGACGCTCAACATCTTCCTCTATCTGCAGGCCTTCCAGTTCTACAAGATCGGCTACGCCTCCGCCGTCGTGGTGATCTTCTTCGTGATCATCATCATGCTGTCGCTGCTGCTGCTCTATGCGCGCCAGAAGTCGAAGTGGAACGCGTGATGGCGGGACGTTTCACACACTCAGCCCTCATCCTGAGGAGCCGCGTCAGCGGCGTCTCGAAGGATGCTCTAGCTGCCTCCAGAACCTTCTGGACCATCCTTCGAGACGCGCCTGCGGCGCTCCTCAGGATGAGGGCTGAGGAGGAGACGATCTGATGAAGCGGCTCGCCACTAAGCTCGGCTTCTACGCCTCGGTCTTCGTGCTGGTCTCGCCGGCGGTACTGGTCTTCCTCTGGATGATCTCGCTCTCGTTCAAGAACGAGCTCGACAACACCGCCTTCCCGCCGGTGTTCATCCCGAACCCGCCGACCTTCGCCAATTATCTCGACGTGTTCGAGAAGAACAATTTTGCGCTCTATCTCTGGAACTCGATCCTGGTGACGGGAGGGGCGGTGCTGGTCGGCCTCGCCGTCGGCGTGCCGGCCGGCTACGGCATCGCCCGCGGCAAGGCCCACAAATTCGCGATCCTGATCCTGGTCGCGCGGATGACGCCGGCGCTGTCCTACCTGATCCCGCTCTTCCTGCTCTTCCAGATCACCGGCCTCGTCGGCACCATCACCGCGCTGGTGATCACACATCTCGTCATCACCATCCCGATCATCGTCTGGATCATGATCGGGTATTTCGAGAACGTTCCGATGGAGTTGGAGGACGCCGCCCGCATCGACGGCGCCACGACCTGGCAGGCTTTCCGCCATGTCGCGCTGCCGCTGGCCCGGCCCGGCATCGTCGTTGGCGGCATCCTCGCCTTCATCTTCTCCTGGAACAACTTCATCTTCTCGGTGGTGCTCGGCGGCAAGAACAGCCGGACGCTGCCTTCGGCCGTCTACAATTCGCTGACCTTCGAGCAGATCTCCTGGGGTCCGCTGGCGGCCGCCGCCCTGCTCGTCACGCTTCCCGTCCTGCTGCTGACCGTCCTCGCCCAGCGCGAGATCGTCGCCGGCCTCTCCGCCGGAGGGCTGAAGGATGGCTGACATCGCCTGCCCAGTCCCCCAGTCGAACACCTTACGGAAAGACGCTTCGCAATGGCTCTGAATCCCAACCGCTTCG
>JAESGH010000121.1_pt1 | contig 62914 bp, 70 predicted proteins | sample 9269641 | NCBI WGS metagenome assembly JAESGH01 (sample SAMN14515345, study PRJNA621665) | algae metagenome | isolation source: Phormidium tanganyikae FI6-MK23 and co-occurring heterotrophs from granitic... | place: USA: Fort Irwin, California | collected 1998-05-24 | reverse complement strand
CCGCCCCCCCCCCCCCCCCCCCCCCCCCCCCCCCCCCCGCGACGGTTGCGTCATCGCCCCTCCGTCAGCGCTTCGCGCTGCCACCTCCCCATGGCTGCGCCACAGGGAGGATCAACGGCAGGCGTTAGTCGAAACCCACCCGCCTCCATCAAGCCGCCCATTCCCCCGGATCGTCCTCCTCACCAATCAACGCCAGCCCATGCGCAATCGACGTCAACTCGCCGCCGCTCGCGATCCGCTCCGCCCCGAACCTCCGCTCGAACAGCGCCCGGATCGCCGGAATCAGCGACGATCCGCCGGTCAGGAACACGCGATCAATCTGCTCCGCCGCCGCCTCGGCCCGCACCAGCGCCGCATCCATCGCCGCCTCGATCCGCCGCAAGTCATCCGCAATCCACACCTCGAAATCGGCCCGGAGCACCGCGGCCTCGATCTCCACCCCATCACCCGCAAACCGAAACTCCGCCTCCTCCTCGCTCGACAGCGCGCGCTTCAGCCGCCCCACCGCGTCGTACAGCGGAAAGCCCTGCTCATGCTCGATCAGCGCGATCATTCGCCTGATCGGCTCGGGATCGACCGCATCGCGCTGCAACCGCTCCAGCTCGCTCATCGTCCGCCGGTTGCGCATCAGCGCCAACCGCGACCAGTCAGCAAAATCGCGGAAATGCCCGCCCGGAATTTCGAGCAGCTTGTCGAAAGAGCGATACAGCCCGCCCTTGCCCAGCAAAGGCAACACCAGCTTGTCGACGATGCGGTAATCGAACCGGTCGCCCGCGATGGCGATCCCCGACGACGCGAGCGGCAGGCAGCGCCGCGGCGCGCCGGGTTCGGCAACGCGCACGATCGAAAAGTCGGTCGTCCCGCCGCCGAAATCGGCGACCAGGATCGTCGCGGGCTCGCTCAATCGCGCGGCATAACTGTGCGCAGCGCCGAGCGGCTCGTGCACATAATATATCTCGGTCCCAAAAGCCTTAAGCATCGCGTCATAGCGCTGCCGCGCCAGCGCCGCATCCGGCCGTGCCCCGGCATATTCGACCGGCCGCCCGACGATCACGCGCCGCGGCAGCGTATCGAGCCGTCCCCCGGCGTGGGCGACCAGCCGCTGCAGGAACAGCCGCCCCATATCCTCGAACCGGTACGGCTTGTTGAAGATTAGCGCGCGTTCGAACGACGCGCTCGCGGCGACGCTCTTGAACGACTGGACAAACCGACTGTCGAGCGGCGACTGAAGATATTCGGCGATCGCCCACGGCCCCGCCTCATGCGCGATCCCCTGCCACGCCCGCTCCTCTTCCCAGAAACACAGCGCCGACCGGAACACCGCGCCGGTGGCATCGTCCCCGGCAAACTCGACCAGTTCCGACCCGCCCTGCCCGTCGGTCAAGGCGACCACGGTATTGGTCGTCCCGAAATCGAGCCCGAGCGCGCGCGCCGTGGCATGGCTGGTCATGGCGCGCTCCTGTGGATCAGTGGGGGCGGCGCCTATTGCATGCGGCGGGGCAGCGGGCAAGGTGTGCGGAACAGCGCCGCGAAGCGAACCGAACCAATCCTCCCTGTGGCGCAGCCATGGGGAGGGGGACCGCTCGCGAAGCGAGGGGTGGAGGGGCAGCGACGGCAGCGCCAAAGCCCCTCCGTCAGTCCTGCGGACTTCCACCTCCCCATCGCTACGCGACAGGGAGGATCAAGACTGGCTCGTCACGCCCCCCAACAGAAAAAGGGGCGCGGCTCTGCGTCCGCACCCCTTTTCCGTGGATCCCGCCGACAGGCTGGGAAACGCAAATTACCTTGAAGCGAGCCGCAGCGGGCTGGCCTTCGACGCCCACTGGATGCTCTCGCTGCCACCCATCGCGCGGATGAAGCAGGTCTGGCCATGCGCCTTCAGTTCGTTGCACAGGCTCGTCGCATCGGCGCGCGTTGCCAGACCATTGACGGTCAGGCGATAGAAGGTGCGGCCCTTGACCGTTGCGGCATGGCTCGATGCCGGGAAATTCGCCAGCATCGCGCTGCGCTTTTTCAGCCCGCCCCATTTTTCCTTGGCGATCCCCAGGCTGTCATAGGCGCCCAGCTGCACCGCCCAACCCGTCGGCTTCTTGGCATTGAACGCCATCGCCTTCGGGATCAGGACGGTCGCCAGTTCCAGCGCCTGTTGCTGCGCCGGGCGGATACGCCCCTCACCCGCAACGCGCGGCGCGGCGCGATAGGGAGCGGCGTCGGCCATGATAACGTCGCTCGCAGCTTTCGGCTGCGGCAATTCGGTGACCGGCACGATGCCATCGGCGGTGCGTTCGGGCATCGGCAGTTCGATACTGCGAATGGCGCTGCTGGCGTCCGCCAACACTGGGGCCAGCACCGGCGGCGGCGGCGCATAGGCGGCCACGGGCGCCGGATCGGCGCTTGCGAGTTCGACCGCGGGCGGCGCGGCCGCCATCTGCGTCTCGCCATAATTGCTCAGTGCCAGGCGAACCGGCATCCCGGCATCGACCTGTGCCTTGGTGCCGATCAGGCTTGCGACGCGCAGCTGCGCGTTCGGGGTTTCGGCCAGTTTCGACCATTCCATCATCCGCGCTTCCAGCTTGGCGGGCGACAGATCCTGCGACGCGAGGATTTGCGCCTGCGCCCAGCGGCCCGACAGGGCAAAGGCGAGCGCCAGATTCTGCCGCGTCCGCGCGCTCGCATCGGGCGCGCGCGCCGCGTCGGTCAGCACATAGATCGCGCCTTCGCTATCCCCGGCCAAGGCCAGCGCCAGCCCGATGTCCGACGCCGGAACCGTATCGCGGTGCGCTTGCAGCAGTGAGATCGCCTCGGCGCTTTTGCCCTGCGCAATCTGCGACAAGGTCAGCGCGATGATCGTATTGCTGTCGGTCGCGCCCAATTCCATCGCTTCGGTCAGCGCCGAGGTGGCCGATGCAAAACGGCCGTCGTTGAGATAAGCCTGCCCCAGCAACGCACGGTAGCTGCCATCGCGCGGGCTTGCCGAAACCGCGGCTTCGGCCAGGCCGACCGCCTTGCTGACCTTGCCCGCTTCGAGCGCAGCGCGCGCCTGATCGGCCGACTTGGCGGCGACTTGGGGCTTGCCTGCGGCACGCGACGGCGCCTCGGCCATCGCGCCCATCCCGCTGCATCCGGTGGCGACGCTCAGGACAAAGCCCGAAACGGCGAGGTTCATCAGCATTTTGCGGTTCATTACATGGTCCCCTTTGGACTGGTTCAGCGCGGCATGGTCTGGCGCGTCGGACGGGCTGCCGGCAGGCGGCTCGCCATCGCGTCGATTTCGGGCAGCGTTGTCAGATATTCGTCGAGCAGGTCGGTCAGGATCACCTGCGACGACCGGTTGGTCACCGCACTTGCAAGGCGCAGGCGCAGATGACGTTCGGCGTCGAGGCGCAGCGTGAACGCCGCTTTTTCGCGAGCGCGGAGCGCGCGCGGCGCCTTTTCCTTCTTTGGCTTCGGCTCAGGCCGCGCTTCGACCTTGCGCGCCACGGCGGCGACGCGATCGATCAGCGATTCCTGCTGGCGGACGATTTCGGGAATTTCATGCGCTTCGGCTTCAAAAGCGTCGGCGCCATAATCTTCCGCGGCATAATCCTCGGCAACCGCGTCGGTCAGTTCATGACCGGCGCTGTCCTCGAGCGCCTGTTCGGCCTCGACATTATGCGCCAGCACCGACCCGGTCAGCAGCGGCTTGAGGTCGAGCATCCGCGCCGGTTCGCCCGACTGGTCGGGATCGACGTCGTAGCCCATGTCGTTCCAGCCGAGATCGTCATAACCGGTGGAATTGACGGGTGCGGGGCCGCTGCCCAGCGGCTGACGGCGCATGGCGGGACGTGCGCCGCCCTTGCGGGCCAGCAGTCCGGCGCTCAGCGATGCGAGAGGTTTGGGTTCGCCCATGGTTCCGATCCCTCCCGTCACTGGCCAGCGATGCGGCGGCCAAAGCCACCGCCCATCGGACGGACTGCGCCATAATTGCCCTGCGTCGGGATCGGCGCGGCAAAGATGGTGCGGCGGAAATTCTTTTCGAGCCGGTCGCTCATATAGGTCCACAACTGGCGGATCTCTTCGGCCGAGCGGCCGTTGGGATCGACCTCCATCACCGTGCGGCCGTCGATCATCGACGCGGCATAATCGGTGCGGTGGTGCAACGTGATCGGGGCGACAGTGCCGTGCTGCGACAGCGCAACCGCGGCTTCGCTGGTGATCTTGGCCTTGGGGGTCGCGCCATTGACGACGAACACCAGCGGCTTGCCGGCGCGTTCGCACAGGTCAACGGTGGCACCAACAGCGCGCAGATCGTGCGGGCTGGGCCGGGTCGGCACGACGATCAGTTCGGCGACCGAAATCACGCTCTGGATCGCCATGGTGATCGCCGGCGGCGTATCGATAACCGCAAGTTTAAAGCCCTGCTGGCGCAGGATTTCCAGGTCGGACGCCAGCCTTGCGACGGTGGTCTGCGCAAAAGCTGGCAGATCGGTCTCGCGCTCGTTCCACCAATCGGCGAGCGAGCCCTGCGGATCGATGTCGATCAGGACAACCGGACCTGCCCCCGCAAGCTGCGCCTGTACCGCGAGATGCCCCGAGAGGGTCGTCTTACCCGACCCGCCTTTTTGTGAAGCCAATGCCAAAACGCGCACAGCTGTCCCCCTGAAAAACCACGAATTGGCGGTGGAATGCCATGCAGGGCGCTAAAATTGAGTTAACGATGATAAAAAGAAGGTGAACGGCTCGCTCGCCATCATGGTTAACAAGGCTTAAACAGAGACTTGTCCCGAAATGGATCAGATATCGCATATGGTGCAGGTTGCTAACGCGGTGTTAGCCAATTCGCGCTAAGAAACCCCCGGGGACTGCTGCGATGCAAGTCATTGGAGAATAAGATGCGACCATTCCGCACCGCCGTTTCGCTGGCGCTGCCGCTGATTGCGGCAACGATGCTGACCGCGCCTGCCCACGCCGACGTCAAGGACGGCGTCGATGCCTGGCAGCGCGGCGATTATCAGGGCGCTGTCGCCCAGTGGCGCCCCGCCGCGCTCGCCGGCGATGCCGATGCACAGTTCAACCTGGGGCAAGCGTATAAACTCGGCCGCGGCGTTCCTGCCGATCTCGCCCAGGCGGAAGCCTGGTATCGCCGCGCCGCCAAGCAAGGGCATTTGCAGGCCGAAGACAATCTCGGTCTCGTGCTGTTCACCGCCAACCGCCGCGAAGACGCGATGCCGTTCATCATCCGCTCGGCGGAACGCGGCGAACCGCGGGCGCAATATGTCCTTGGCACCGCGCATTTCAACGGCGACCTCGCGCCGCACGATCTGCCGCGCGCCTATGCGCTGACCAAGCGCGCCAGCGACGCCGGGCTCGGCATCGCCTCGGCGCGCCTCGCGCAGCTCGACACCCTGATCCCGCTCGACCAGCGCCAGCGCGGCCTCGCGATGCTGCCCGAGATCGAAAAGAACGAGGCGCGCGCGCGCCTGTCCGCCGTGACCGCCGCGGCGCCGTCAGCGCCCAAGCCCGCTCCCGCCTCGCCGATCAAGACCGCCAGCCTGCCCGCCTCGGCGCCCGGCGCCAGCTACACCCCGCCGCCGGTGATCGCCCCCGCCGCGACACCTTTGACGCCCGCCGCGCAAACCGCCGCGACCGCCGCTGTCGAAGCCACTGCGGCTGCCGACGCCGCCAAGGGAAAGCCGGGTACGACCTACGCGCCGCCGCCGACGAGCGGCAAGCTGCCGCCCGCTCCGGCCAAAGCCAAACCGCCCGTCAACAACGCGCCCATCGCTGTCCGCGAAACCCCGACCCCGGCCCGCCCCGGCGGCGGCAACAGCCCCTGGCGCGCCCAGCTCGGCGCCTTCGGGGTCGAGGCCAATGCGCGCAACCTCTGGACGTCGCTCGGCAAGAAACACCCCGCCGTCGCCGAACGCCAGCCGATTTACCTCAAGACCGGCAAGGTCACCCGCCTCCAGACCGGCGGCTTTGCCAACAAGGGCGAAGCGAACAACTTCTGCGCCGCGCTCAGCAAGAGCGGACAGGCGTGCCTGGTGGTCGATAAATAGACGGAAAATCCTGCCTGTCGCGTAGCGATGGGGAGGTGGCAGCCCGCAGGGCTGACGGAGGGGCCATGGCGCAACGTCGTCGCCCCTCTACCATCGCCTGCGGCGACGGTTCCCCTCCCCATCGCTGCGCGACAGGGAGGATTGAAACCTAGCTACTCCGCCTTCTCCGCCGCCAACCGCTTCGCCAACGCCTGACGCGACCGATCGGCATAGGCCCGGCACGCCCCCGGCTTCGCATTATACCGCCCCTCGCCTGCATTGTCGGGATGCGCCGAAATCAGGATGTCGCAGGCCAGCGCGTCCATCGTCCGATAACTTTGTGCAAAGGCCGTCGCGAACGGCGCCCCCGCGGCGCTGCTGAACCTGTAATCGTCCGCCGACACCGGATTCAGGCTCGACGCAAACACGACCGCCTTGCACGCCTTGCCCCCACCTTCATCGGCGCACGCCTGCCAGCTCCAGCTCATGCTGCCCATCGTATGCCCCGGCGTCGCATGAGCGGTGATCGCCACCTTGCCCAGCGTCAGCACCTCACCATCCGCCATCACGCGCATCGGCGTGGCCACCGCGGGCCAGCTGCCGCCATAGGCCAGCTGCGGATCGTCGGCGGCATGCTTGCCCAGCCGCAGTCCCTCGGCGCCGCGCGCGCTCGCCACCACCGTCGCGCCGGTGTCGCGCGCCAAGGCCGCGAGCCCGCCGGCATGGTCGAAATGCGGCTCAGTGCTCAGAATATATTTGATGTCTTTGGGGTCGAACCCCAGCTGGCGGACATTGGCCAGGATCGCGGGCGCCGCTTGCGGCAAGGCGCCATCGATCAACACCAATCCCTCACCAGTGTCGATCAACGCCACACTCATCCCGCCGAACCCGACCAGATAGCTGTTCCCGTAAATCTTTTCCGGCGGTGCAGGCGCCAACCATTCGGCCGACCGCGACGTCACGATCGGCTGGGTCAGCGGATCGGCCGCCACAACTGGCGCCCCGCTCGCTGCGGCAAACCACGCCAACAGACTGATTGCTTCGAACATTTTTGTCTCCCTTCGCGGGCAATTTGCCAAGCCAACGCTAACCCGACAAAGCATCATTTCTCGACAAAGCCATGAGAATAATTGATGACGCAGAATGGACCGCGCCCAACTCCCGCTCAACGCCCTGCGCGCTTTCGACGCCGCCGCCCGCCATCTCAACTTCACCCGCGCCGCGATCGAGCTGTGCGTCAGCCAGGGCGCGGTCAGCCATCAGGTGGCGCAGCTCGAACGCCGCCTCGGCACCCGCCTGTTCCACCGCCTGCCGCGCGGCCTCGCGCTCACCGACGAGGGCCAGTCGCTCGTCCCCGTCGTCGCCGATGCCTTCGACCGCGTCGCCGCGACGCTCGACCAATATAGCGGCGGCCGCTTCCGCGAGACACTAAAAGTCGGCGTCGTCGGCACCTTCGCCACCGGCTGGCTGCTCCCCCGCCTCGACGCCTTCGCCCGCGCGCATCCGGGCATCGACCTGCGCATCTCGACCAACAACAACCGCGTCGATCTCGCGGGTGAGGCGCTCGATTTCGCGATCCGTTTCGGCGACGGCGCCTGGCACGGCACCCACGCCGAGCCGCTGCTCGCCGCGCCGCTGAGCCCACTCTGCACCCCCGCCATCGCCGCGCGGCTCAAAACCCCCGCCGACCTGACCCCCGAACGCCTGCTGCGCTCATACCGCGCCGACGAATGGGCGCTGTGGTTCGCCGCCGCGGGCGTTCCCGCCCCGGTGCTGCGCGGCCCGATGTTCGACAGCTCAGCGCTGATGGCGAGCGCCGCCACCGCAGGCCAGGGCATCGCCCTCGCCCCGCCCGCCATGTTCACCCGCGAACTCGCCGCCGAACTGCTCGTCCAGCCCTTTACAACGACGATCGACGCCGGCCGCTACTGGCTCACCCGCCTGATGTCGCGGACCGAAAGCGACGCGATGGTCCGGTTCAAAGCATGGCTGGCCGATGAAATCGCGGCGAACGAGGGCGCTAGGACGGTGCCTGATACCGCTGCATGACGCCCAACGCGACCAAATAGGCGGCCTCGACGTCATTCTCCCGGCGATGCCGCGCCGCCGCGATGCGATCCTGCGCCAGCTGAAAGAAATCGACGCGTTGCGGATCGTCGGGCGGCCCAGCATCGGGCGAGCCCGAGCCGATCGCACTGATCGCACCGCCACCCGACAGCCCCAGCAACCCCGAGCTGTCGTCCAGCGACAGTTCGCCCGCCTTGATCCGCTCGTTCATCCACCCGAACAAATCGCCGCGCGTCATTTTCGAAAAATCGCGCAAGGCGGCATCGGGCGAACCGCCCCCGCCCTGCCCTGCCTGCTCCAGTGCGGCGTCGAACCGGGCCGCGCCTTGACCGGTCGCTACCTGCTTGAGCTGGCCTGGCAATGCGTGCCCTGTACCTTGAATTTTCATGCCGGTCCTCCCGGTAACGATCGACACGTCACCCCATAGCCCGCCGCCACCGCTCGCGCTGCTGCTTTGGCGTACCAGTACCGTGGGCCAGCCTAGATCAAAGCCGCTACCCCCGCAAAATCTTCTCCATCTTCTTCCCCCGCGCCAATTCGTCGATCAGCTTGTCGAGATAGCGCAGCTCGCGCATCGGCGGGTCTTCGATCGTCTCGACGCGGATGCCGCAGATCACCCCGGTGATCAGCGACCGCGCGGGGCTCAGCTGTGGCGCCTGCGTGAAGAAATCCTCGAAATTCGTCCCCTTCGCCAGCTCGCCCTCAAGCTGCTGCTGGCTATACCCCGTCAGCCAGCGAATAATCTCGTCGACCTCGGCCTTCGTCCGCCCCTTCTTCTTCGCCTTGGCGATATAATGTGGATAAACGCTCGCGACGCTGGTCGAAAAGATGCGGTGTTTGCTCACCCTCCCTTCCCATTCAATTCGAGGGCGCTTGGCGGACGAAATGGACCGGCGCGCTACACGGAGCGAGCTTCGCCAGAGCCTGTGTTCGGGCCGCAGCAAACACTTCGGCGATCACCGCTGCATCCGGATAGTCCACCGTGACCATATTCATCTCCTCGCCCGTCTCGGTGACACGGATTACGGAGAAACGCCCGCCCTGCGGCAATCGATCCAGCCACTCGGTTCGCAACGACGACCCCGGCGACCCTGATTGCGCGATCCTGTAATAGTAATTCCCCCGCTGATCGGCGTTCAATAGATAGGGATAAGAAGCCCATGGTCCATCCGCGAGTCTCCATTTGATCGTTTCACGCGTCCCATCTTCCGGCTGACGCTGAGGGAGCGTCTGCATACTAAGGCTGCGCGGCGTAAGCGACCCGCGCGCGTCCGCCATGTAAGCCGCTGTCAGTTCAAGCTTGCCGCCGTCACTCAATGATCGGATATGGATATATTCGGCGAAGGGTTGCCCCTCGCCGATCTGCTTGATCGAAAGTGACACGCTCAGATTGCCGCGAGTGAAGCGGCTACCCGCGCAGCGGTCCTCCACCAAAGTGGGAGATGCCTGAGTTGCCAGCGCGAGGGCGATAATCCAGTGAGTCATCCAACGCTTCCCGTTATGCTACCTGTATATGCTACCCCAGCACCCAGCTCCGCCGCGCATAGCCCTGCGCCCACAGCAGCGCTGTCAAATCATGATGCCGCACCACCGCCGCCGCCGCTTCCGCCGCCGCCGGGTGCGGATAATAACCCACCCCCAGCCCCGCCGACGTGATCATCGGAATATCGTTCGCGCCGTCGCCCACCGCCAGCGTGTCGGCGAGCGGCAGGCCGTGCTTCGCCGCCTCGGCCTTCAGCGTCTCCAACTTCGCCGCGCTATCGACGATCGGTTCGACGACCCGGCCGGTCAGCTTGCCGTCCCGAATCTCCAGCTCGTTCGCCAGCACCTTGTCGAAGCCGATCGCCTCCCCGACCGGCCCGGCAAACGGCATGAAGCCGCCCGACACCAGCACCGAAAACGCGCCATGCGCCTTCATCGTTTGCACCAACGTGCGCGCGCCGCGCGTCAGCTTCACCCGCTCCATCCGGCATTCGACCAAGGTCGCTTCGGGCATCCCGGCCAGCAACCCGACCCGCTCGATCAGCGCGGCGCGAAAATCGAGTTCGCCGCGCATTGCGCGCTCGGTGATCGCCGCAATCTCGGGCTTCAGCCCCGCATAGTCGGCCAGTTCGTCGATGCACTCGACGGTGATCATCGTCGAATCCATGTCGGCGATGATCAGCTTCTTGGTCCGGTCGCCCTGCGGCTGGACGATCGTGTCGAGCGATCCATGGTCCATCAGTGCCAGTTCGGCGCGCGCGCTGACCAAGCTGCCGTGAAAGACAATATCGGCGGCATCGCCGACATCCAGCCAGTGCGGGGCGCCGACATCATGCCCTGTTGCGTCGAGCCGGTCGATTGCTTCGCGAACCACCTCGTCGGTCAGCTTTCCGGCTGCTATCAGCGTCGCGACGAACATGGCATCTCCTTCATCATCCTTTCGGCGCCCACCTTTTCAGGCGCGCCCGCCTGTCGCACTTATCGCTGGCCCCACCGCCAGCGGCAAGAGTGCATTGGCGGTGGCGCTCGCGAAAGCCGTCGGCGGTGTCGTGATCAACGCCGACGCCAGCCAGATCTATGCCGACCTCGCGATTCTCTCGGCGCGTCCGAGCGACGACGAAATGGCGGGCATCCCCCACCACCTCTTCGGCCATATCGACGCCGCCGAGGCGCATAATGCCGCGCGCTGGGCCGATGAAGCGCGCGCCGCCGTCGCCGCCGCGCACGCCGCGGGCGACATCCCGATCCTCGTCGGCGGCACCGGCCTGCATATCCGCACTCTGCTCGACGGGATTTCACCGATCCCCGAGATCGACCCCGATGTGCGCGCCGCGGTCCGCGCCCTGCCCGTCGCCGACGCCCACGCCGCGCTCACCCGCGAAGATCCCGATACCGCCGCCCGCCTCAATCCCGCCGACACCACGCGCATCGCCCGCGCGCTTGAAGTCGTCCGCTCGACTGGCCAGCCGCTGGGTCATTGGCACGCCGCGCATACGGGTGGCATCGGCGACACGATTACGCTCGCCCCGCTGATCCTCCTCCCCCCGCGCGACTGGCTGCGCGATCGCTGCGACCAGCGGCTGGTCCAGATGTTCGACGGCGGCGCGATTGCCGAGGTGGACGGGCTGCTCGCCCGCAACCTCGACCCCGATCTTCCTGCGATGCGCGCGATCGGGGTGCCGCAGATCGCGGAATATCTGAGCGGTGCCATCGACCGCGGCGAAGCGCTCACCCTCACCCAAGCGGCCACGCGCCAATATGCCAAACGCCAATATACGTGGTTCCGCAACCAGCCACCCACCGACTGGCCCCGCTTCACAGAGTCACTAAACAACGATTATATTGATAAATTAGCAATTATATTACGTCAAAGGCTGTTGACAGGATAGAATCATATACCTATTGCCCGCAACCCTGTTGCAGCGCACAAGCGCTGCGTTTTTGTGTTGAAAGGAGTTTCGTCGTGACGGAAATGAGCGGTGCCGACATGGTGGTTCAGGCGCTGGTCGACCTTGGCGTCGATACAGTGTTCGGCTATCCGGGCGGCGCGGTGCTTCCGATTTATGACGCGCTTTTCAAGCACCCGACGATCCAGCACATCCTCGTCCGCCACGAACAGGCCGCGACCCATGCCGCAGAGGGCTATGCCCGCTCGACCGGCAAGCCCGGCGTCGTGCTCGTCACCTCGGGCCCCGGCGCGACCAATGCGGTCACTGGCATCACCGACGCGCTGATGGACTCGATCCCGATGGTTGTGCTCACCGGTCAGGTGCCGACGACCCTGATCGGCACCGACGCCTTTCAAGAATGCGACACCGTCGGCATCACCCGCCACTGCACCAAGCATAATTATCTGGTGATGGACCCCGCCCGCCTTGGCGCGATCATGCACGAGGCCTTCTATATCGCGACCAACGGGCGCCCCGGCCCGGTGGTCATCGACATCCCCAAGAACGTCCAGGTTGCCACCGGCACCTACAGCGTGCCCGAAATGATCGAGCATAAGAGTTATCGCCCGCAGGTCGAACCCGATGCCGATGCGATTACGGCGGCGGTCGCGATGATCGCCGCGGCCGAGCGCCCCATCTTCTACACCGGCGGCGGCGTCATTAACGCCGGTCCCGATGCGAGTGCGGCTTTGCGTCAGCTCGTCGCGCTCACCGGCGCGCCGGTCACCTCGACCCTGATGGGGCTCGGCGCCTTCCCGGCGGACGACGACAAATGGCTCGGCATGCTCGGCATGCACGGCACCTATGAAGCCAATATGGCGATGAACCGCGCCGACCTAGTCATCGCGGTGGGCGCGCGCTTCGACGACCGCGTGACCGGACGTCTCGACGCCTTTTCGCCCGATTCCAAAAAGATCCACATCGACATCGACCGCAGTTCGATCAACAAGATCGTTCCTGTCGATCTCGCGATCGTCGGCGACGCCGGGCGCGCGCTCGATGCGATTATCGCGGGCTGGCAGGATGCGGGCCACAAAGCGCGCGACCTTGGCGAATGGTGGCGGCGCGTCGACGGCTGGCGCGCGACGCGCTGCCTCGACTTCCCCGAAAAGAAAGAGGATGCCGCCGAGATCATGCCGCAACGCGCGGTCAAGGCGGTGTTCGATGCGACGCGCGGCATGGACCCGATCATCACCACCGAGGTCGGCCAGCACCAGATGTGGGCGGCGCAGCATTTCCATTTCGACAGCCCCAATCGCTGGCTGACCAGCGGCGGTCTCGGCACGATGGGCTATGGCTTCCCCGCCGCGGTCGGCGCCCAGATCGCGCACCCCGATCGCCTCGTCATCTGCATCGCAGGCGAAGCCTCGCTCCAGATGAATATCCAGGAAATGGGCACCGTCGCGCAATATCGACTGCCGGTGAAAATCTTCATCCTCAACAACCAGTGGATGGGGATGGTCCGCCAGTGGCAGGAACTGACTTACGAAAGCCGCTATTCGAACAGCTATTCGGACAGCCTGCCCGATTTCGTCAAACTTGCCGACGCCTATGGCTGGACCGGCCTGCGGATCGACACCCTTGGCGAACTTGCGGACGGCATCCAGACGATGATCAACACCCCGGGGCCGGTGATCGTCGACTGCCGCGTCGCCCAGCTCGCCAACTGCTTCCCGATGATCCCCTCGGGCGCCGCGCACACCGACATGATCCTCCAGCCGAACGACATCGTCGGCACGATGGACGACGAAGCGAAAGCACTGGTCTAAGCCGATGAAAATCAAAACCGAAGCGGGCGAGCGCCATGTGCTCGCCGTCACTGTCGACAACGAGGCGGGCATTCTTGCCAAGATCACCGGGCTGTTCTCGGCGCGCGGCTATAATATCGAAAGCCTGACCGTCGCCGACATCAGTGCCGACCATGCCCTGTCGCGGATCACCATCGTCACCAGCGGCCCGCCCGCGGTGATCGACCAGATCATCGCGCAGCTCGACCGGCTGGTCCCCGTCCACAATGTCGTCGATCTCGCCGACGGCGGCGCGCATGTCGAACGGGAGATCGCGCTGGTCAAGGTCGCGGGCAGCGGCGACAAGCGGATCGAGGCGCTGCGCATGGCCGACGTGTTCCGCGCCAAGGTCGTCGACACGACGCTCAGCAGCTTCATCTTCGAAATCACCGGGACGAGCGACAAGGTCGACCGCTTCATCGCGCTGATGCGCGAATGCGGTCTGGTCGAAGTCGGCCGCACCGGCGTCGTCGCCATCGCCCGCGGGTCGGAGGCGGTTTAGTTATTACGCAATGACAGTCCAACCCTCGTCACCCCGGACTTGATCCGGGGTCCATGGATGCCGGATCAAGCCCGGCATGACGAAAAAACTACAGGGAAGAAAACATGCAAGTCTATTACGATCGCGACGCCGACCAGGATCTGATCAAGGGCAAAAAGGTCGCCGTCGTCGGCTACGGCAGCCAGGGTCACGCGCACGCGCAGAACCTCCGCGACAGCGGCGTCACCGACGTCGCGATCGCGCTCCGCCCCGGTTCGGCGACCGCCAAAAAGGCCGAAGCCGCGGGCTTCAAGGTGCTGACCAACAAGGAAGCCGCCGAATGGGCCGACGTCATCATGATCGCCGCCCCCGACGAATTGCAGGCGAAAATCTACGCCGATGATCTCGCCGCCAACATGAAGCCCGGCGCCGCGCTCGCCTTTGCGCACGGCCTCAACATCCACTTCGGCCTGATCGAAGCGCGCCCCGACATCGACGTCTTCATGGTCGCGCCCAAGGGCCCCGGCCACACGGTGCGCAGCGAATATCAAAAGGGCGGCGGCGTCCCCTGCCTGATCGCGGTCGCGCAGGAAGCGACCGGGAATAGCGGCAACGGCTATGCCAAGGCGCTCGCCCTTTCCTACGCCTCTGCCGTCGGCGGCGGGCGCAGCGGCATCATCGAAACCACCTTCAAGGAAGAGTGCGAAACCGACCTCTTCGGCGAACAGGCCGTGCTCTGCGGCGGCATCACCCACCTGATCCAGGCGGGTTTCGAAACGCTCGTCGAGGCGGGCTACGCCCCCGAAATGGCCTATTTCGAATGTCTCCACGAAACCAAGCTGATCGTCGACCTTCTCTATGAAGGCGGCATCGCCAACATGCGCTATTCGATCAGCAACACCGCCGAATATGGCGACATCAAAACCGGCCCGCGCATCATCACCGAAGAAACCAAGAAGGAAATGAAGCGCGTCCTGCAGGACATCCAGTCGGGCCGCTTCGTCAAGGACTTCGTCCTCGACAACCAGGCCGGCCAGCCCGAACTGAAAGCCAGCCGCAAGGCCGCTGCCGCGCACCCGATCGAAAAAGTCGGCGGCGAACTGCGCGCGATGATGCCGTGGATCGCCAAGAACCAGCTGGTCGACAAAGCCAAGAACTGACGGCTTTCGCAATCGCGGGCAAGGAGCTAGGGCGGGGCATGACCTCCGACCTCTCCTTCGCCTGCGACTGCGGCGCCGTTTCCGGAACATTGCTGGGCGTCGGCCCGGACGCGGGCGACCATGTCACATGCCATTGCACCGATTGTCAGGATCTCACCCACCATCTCGGCCATGCCGACCGCGTGCTCGACGCGCAGGGGGGTTCGTCGCTGTATCAGTCGCGCTGCGCACGCCTGCACATCACATCGGGCCGCGACCAGCTTGCTTGCGTGCACCTGACCGAAAAGCCGACGCTGCGCTGGTATGCGAAATGCTGCGGCATGCCATTGTTCAACACCTACGCCAACGGCAAGCTCCCCTATATCACGACGCAGCTGAGCGCTTGCGATCCCGCGAAGCGCGCCGAACTGGTCGGCCCATCGCGCGGCCATCTCTTCACGCAGGACGGCACTGGCGACACCAGCCATTTGCCCAAGATGAGCATGGCCGGATTGATGCGGCGTTTTTTCCCGCGCATGATCAAGGATATGATCTCGGGCGATCGGCGGCGGTGCGAGCTGTTCGATGCCAAAACGCTCGAACCGATCGTGACGCCGCACCGATTGACCCCAGAAGAACGCGACGCGCTCCGGCGCAGCTGACCCGCAACAAAGATTAGGAAACGTCGATGCCGGGCCTCTCCCCCTTCGGCACCCACCGGGCCGATCTCGACGCGCTGGCGGTCCAAAGCAGCCGCCGCGCCCTCGCGCCGCGCACCGGCCGCGACTTTGCGTCGAACGACTATCTCGGCCTCGCCAATTCCGACACACTGCGCGCCGCGCTTTCCGCGGGGATCGCGCACGGCCTGCCCGCCGGATCGGGCGGCTCGCGCCTGCTGCGCGGCAACCACCCCGAACATGAAGCGCTCGAAGCGCATGCCGCGCGCCATTATGGCAGCGAGGCGGCGCTGTTCTTCTCTTCCGGCTTCGCCGCCAACACCGCGCTCTTCGCGACCCTGCCGCAGCGCGGCGACCTTGTCGTCCATGACGAACTGATCCACGCCAGCGCCCACGACGGCATGAAGCTCGGCCGCGCCGGGACCGTCGCCGCCGCGCACAATGACGCGCAGGCGTTCGACGACATCATCACCCGCTGGCGCGCCGGGGGCGGCGGCGGCACCCCGTGGATCGCGGTCGAAAGCCTCTACAGCATGGACGGCGACCGCGCCCCGCTCACCGCCCTCGCCGCGGTCGCCGACCGCCACGATGCCGTACTCGTCGTCGATGAAGCGCACGCCACCGGCGTCTTCGGTCCCGGCGGCGCGGGCCTCGCCCACGCGCTGCCGCGCCGCGACAATCTCATCACCATCCACACCTGCGGCAAGGCACTGGGCTGCGAAGGCGCCCTGCTCTGCGCCCCCGCAGTCGCCTGCGACTTCATCATCAACCGCGGTCGCCCCTTCATCTTCTCGACCGCGCCGTCGCCGCTGATGGCCTGGCTCGTCCGTCAGGCGATCGAGATCGTCGCCAACGAGCCCGAGCGGCAGGCGCGCCTTCATGCCGTCGTCCGCCACGCCGCCGAACGCCTCGTGCCGCTCGGCATCCCCGCCAGCGGCACCCAGCTCCTGCCCGTGATCATCGGCGACAACCAGCGCACGATGCGCATCGCCGGGGCGCTGCAGGGCGCCGGGTTCGACATCCGCGGCATCCGCCCCCCGACCGTCCCGCAGGGCACAGCAAGGCTGCGCATCGCAATCACCCTCAATGTCGACGAAGCCGACATCGATGCGATGGCCGACGCGCTGGCACAGGCGATGGCGAAAGCATGACGCGATTCGTCGTCACCGGTACCGACACCGGCATCGGCAAGACGATCTTCGCCGCCGCGCTCGCGGGCGCGACGGGCGCACCCTATTGGAAGCCGATCCAGTCGGGCCTCGAAGATGAAACCGATAGCGAAGTCGTTGCCAAATTCCTCCCTGTGGCGAAGCCATGGGGAGGGGGACCGCCGCGAAGCGGTGGTGGAGGGGCGACGACCTTGCCCCAAAGCCCCTCCGTCAGTCCTGCGGACTGCCACCTCCCCATTGCTGCGCAACAGGGAGGATCAATCCTCCCCGAAGCGTACCGCCTCAAAACCCCCGCCTCACCGCACATCGCCGCCGAGATTGACGGCATCACCATCGACCTCGACAGACTCACACCGCCCCCCGGCGACCTCATCGTCGAAGGCGCCGGCGGCGCGCTCGTCCCCGTCACCCGCACCACGCTCTACGCCGACCTGTTCGCGCGCTGGCACATTCCGGTCATCGTCTGCGCGCGCACCGCGCTCGGCACGATCAACCACAGCCTGCTGACGATCGAGGCACTGCGCGCGCGCGGCGTCCCGATCCACGGCCTCGCCTTCCTCGGCGATGCGGTGGAGGACAGCGAAGCGATCATCTCGCAAATCAGCGGCGTGCGCCGATTGGGACGGCTGCCAATCCTCGACCCGCTGACGCGCGAAACACTCGCAGCGGCCTTTGCCACCGGCTTTGAGCTCACAGACTTCCAGTAACTATCGTCATCCCGGCGGAGGCCGGGATCTCACCGTCGAAGTTGACCGCACCGGCGAGATCCCGGCCTTCGCCGGGATGACGAAATTGAGTAAGGCGCCCGCCATGACCACCAAACAATCCCCCATCTGGCACCCCTTCACCCAGCACGGCCTCGGCGACCCGATCCCGCTGATCACCCGCAGCGAAGGCGCACGCCTCTACGACGCCGACGGCAACCACTGGATCGACGCGATCTCCAGCTGGTGGGTCACCACCCACGGCCACGCCCACCCGCGCATCATGGCGGCGATCCGCGACCAGTCCGAAAGGCTCGACCAGCTGATCTTTGCGGGGTGGACGCACGAACCCGCCGAAACGCTCGCCGCCGAACTGATCCGCATCACCCCCGATCCGCTCACCCGCGTCTTCTTTTCGGACTCGGGCTCGACCAGCATCGAGGTCGCGCTCAAAATGGCGCTCGGCTATTGGGCCAATATCGGCGAGGCGCGCAGCAAAATCCTCGTCCTCGAACACAGCTATCATGGCGATACGATCGGCGCGATGTCGGTCGGCGAGCGCGGCGTGTTCAACAAGCCCTACGAACCCCTACTCTTCGACGTCGACACCATCCCCTTCCCGCTCGAGGGGCAAGAACAGGCCACACTCGACGCCCTCGAAGCCGCCTGCGCCCAGCACCCCGCCGCCTTCATCGTCGAACCGCTGATCCTCGGCGCCGGGGGCATGCTGATCTACCCCGCGTGGGTGCTCGCCGAAATGCGCAGTATCTGCGCGCGCCACGACGTCCTCTTCATCGCCGACGAAGTGATGACCGGCTGGGGCCGCACCGGCACGCGCTTCGCCTGTGACCAAGCGGGCGTCATCCCCGATATTGTCTGCCTGTCAAAAGGGCTCACCGGCGGCGCCCTCCCGCTCGCGGTGACGCTCTGCATCGAACCCATCTTCGCCGCGCATCTCTCGACCGACCGCAGCAAGACCTTCTATCATTCCAGCAGCTACACCGCGAACCCGATCGCCTGCGCCGCCGCGAACGCGAACCTCGCCATCTGGCGCGACGAGCCGGTGCAGCAGCGCATCGACACCCTCGCCGACGCGCAAGCCGCGCACCTGTCGCTCCTGTCTCACGATCCGCGCGTCCAAAACCCGCGCCGCCTCGGCACCATCGCCGCGCTCGACATCGTCGTGCCGGACTCGGGCTATCTCTCAAACCTCGCCCCGCGCCTGATCGCCTTCTACCGCGACCATGGCGTCCTCCTCCGACCGCTCGGCAACACGCTGTATGTGATGCCGCCCTATTGCATCTCGCCCAACGAACTGGCGCAGGTGTGGGATGCGATCGGCGCGTCCCTCGAGACCATCTGATCCTCCCTGTCGCGCAGCGATGGGGAGGTGGCAGCGCGAAGCGCTGACGGAGGGGCCATGGCGCAACCGTCGTCGCCCCTCCACCACTTGCTTCGCAAGCGGTCCCCCTCCCCATCGCTCCGCGACAGGGAGGATCTACCCCTCCTCGTCGCCCCGGACTTGCTTCGGGACCCACGACGACGGCGCAGCTATGGCCCCCCGATCAAGCCTGTCCTGAGCTTGTCAAAGGCTAGCGTTTCTCCAGCAGCAATTTGTCGCCCGCCTGCCGGATAATCCCCTCGATCATCGGCCGCACGAACCCCAGCCCCGCGGGCAGCTCGAAATCGATGACAAGCGCCGCATCCTCAACCGTCGCACTCGACGCGATGCTGTGTCCCATCGCGTGGATCACAAAATCCATCCGGTCGTCATGCTCCCAGCGATGCTCGACCCGCCCCAACCCGCCGGGGATCAGCTTGACCAGATCGTCAGCGCGTGCGGCCATGCGGCGGCGCACTTCCGCGCGCGGCAGGTCATGGGCAATACGGACGTTCGGCATAGGCGTTTCTCCTGTCGCCATCTTGTCGCGTATCGCATTCTGCGGTGCAATATTGCTGTCTCGGTAAACGCGCGGTTTGCGTCACCCCCCAAATTTCGCGTCCGCCGGCATCACCGCCCAATTCTTCTCGGCCGACGCGATATACCCCGCGCGGTCCATGTCCCACTTCGCCTTCACCTCCTGGTTGAAATTCAAATACAGCTTCCCGTCGACGATCGCATAGGCCAGCGGGTCGCCCGGCGCGAGGTAACCGCGCGCCATCGCCCAGGAACAATGCCCGCCATAGCGCGGCATGAACGCTTCAGGATTGGCGGCAAAGCGCGCCGCATTGGCGCCATCGGCGAAATGATAGACCGCACCGTCATGCGCGACCGCGAACTCCGCATCGCCCTTTACCGGCACGCCATCACCGTCGAAATAGCTGACCGCATCATAGCCGCTGACCGCGATATTGCCGCCCTCGACCCCGACATAGACCGGCGCGGCATCGGCGTGCGGGGTGAACGCCGCGAACGACAGCGGCGCGACCGCCGCCGCCAGCAGGATGAACAGGGCTTGGTTTTTCACGATCAATCTCCATCTGGGTCAAGCGGCCCGATGCCGAAACCCCATCCCCCATATTCGCGGCCAACCCGCAAAGGGTTACGCGGGCAGGTTCGGCTTAGGTTCATCTGCGCGCGCCATTCTGCACCGCAGGGAAACGGGGCCAAGGCGAAACGGGATTTGGGAACGCGATCTGTGACGATGAAAAAAGCTGGCCTCCTCCTCCCCCTATTTGCCGCGCTCGTGTTCGCCGCGCCCGCCACCGCGCAGGACGAAAGCCTCGCCCAATCGGCGCAGCCGCCGCAGCGCACCTCGGTCCTCTACACCTTCGGCGACGATCCCTGCCCGGAAGCGCAAGGCGACGAGATCGTCGTTTGCGCGCAGCAGCCCGAATCCGACCGCTACCGCGTCCCCAAGGAACTGCGCGAGGAACTGAAGGAAGAGGTCGCCGTCGGCGGTGGCAGCTGGGCCTCGCAGGTCGAGGGTTATGACAATATCGCCCGCTCCACCCGCCCGAACAGCTGCTCGCCCGTCGGCAGCTATGGCTTTACCGGCTGCGCCTCCGCCGCGCTGCGCCAATGGTTCGAGGCGCGCCGCGCGCCCTGACGGAACCCCGCGGCGAAACATTGCGTTTCCTGTCCGCTGATTGACGCGGCCCCGCCCGCGCGCCTAGCCTGACCGTCCCCAACAGGAGATCCAATTCATGCGCCGTATCGCCCCCCTCGCCGCAATCGCCCTCGCTATCGTCGCAGTGCCCGTCGTCATCGCCCAGAACGCGCCCACGGTTCCCGGCGCCCCCGACAAGACGCGCGTCGCCGCGGGCACCTACGCCGCCGACGCGGGGCACACGATGGTTGTGTGGGAAGTCGATCATTTCGGCTTCAGCAAATATAGCGGCATGTTCGGCGATGTGACCGGCACCCTCGTCATCGACCCCGCCAATCCCGCCGCGTCCAAGGTCGATGTGATGATCCCCGTGGCCAAGGTCACGACCGCCAGTGCGGGCCTCACCAGCCATCTGCTGCGCGCGGGCAAGGATGGCGGCAAGCCCGATTTCTTCGGCGCCGCCCCCGCCGACGCCAAGTTCGTTTCGACCCGCGTCGTCCTCGACGATGACGGCGACGAGGCGACCGTGACCGGCAACCTGACCCTGGGCGGCGTCACCAAGCCGGTCACCCTCGACGTCGATTTCCACGGCGCCGGGACCAATCCCTATAACAAGAAAGCGACGATCGGTTTCGAGGCCGAGGGCAAGATCCGCCGCAGCGATTTCGGCATCGCTTACGGCATCCCCGCGGTCAGCGACGAAGTCGAACTCGAAATCCACGCTGCGTTCGAAAAGCAGTAATCTTTCTTTCGTCACCCCGGCGTAGGCCAGGGTCTCGCCGATGCGGCCACCTGCGACGGTGAGATTCCGGCCGACGCCGGAATGACGGGAACGCACCCCAATCTGTCACACGCACCGCGTAAAAGCCGGGGCGGGATCTCACCGGTCCCGCCCCCTTTTGCGAGGAGCCCGTGTGATGAGCGAACTGGTACGCGAAATTGTCGACGTGAACGCCTTCATCGGCGGCGACGAGGAACATCCGCTGCTGACCGTCGAGGCCGAGGGTCTCACCCCCACCGCGGGCTGGGCCAATGTCCGGCTCGACCCGCATGTTTACAGCACCCCGCCCGAGGACGGCGTCCAGGATTTCGACCTCGTCGGCGATCGCCCCGCGGGCGGCGATGAAGGCGCACTCACCCAGGTCGAGGCCGCATGGGAAGGCCCGCTTCCCGACTGGCTGATCGCCGTGCGCGTCCACGCCATCGACAATAGGATCGAAGACGAGATTTTCGAGCCGTGGGACGAGGACGACGCGGAGAGCGAAGCCGCCTGACCCGCTCGCCCCGCCGCAAGTTTTCCAGTCCCCTGCCTGCGCCGGACCGCGACCCCCTCGCGGTCCGGCGCCGTTTTCCGGTTCATCGCCCAGCCAGCAAGTCCGGCCTAACCTCCCCCAACTCAAGGGAGGACCATCATGCGTATCCTGCTGCTCGCCGCCGCGCTCATCGCCAGCCCCGCGCTGGCGCAAGCCAACCCCCAAATCGACTATCCCAGCTTCCAGACGCTCACCGCCAGCGTCGCGCCGCAGCGCGCCACCCGGCTGATCGCCTTCGACGCCTTCAAGGCCGAGGCCGCCAAGCCCGACGTCCTCCTCCTCGACGCCCGCTCGGCCGACGCGTTCCAGCGCGGCCATATCAAGGGCGCGGTCAACCTGCCGCTCACCGATTTTACCGAGGGCAGCCTCGCCGCGGTGATCGGCGCCAATCCGGGTCGCCCCATCCTCATCTATTGCAACAATAATTTCTCGAACCACCGCAATCCCGTGCCGCTCAAACGGGCGCCGCTGGCGCTCAATATCCAGACCTTCATCAACCTCGTCGGCTATGGTTATCCCAATGTGTACGAGCTCGCCGATGTCGTCGATTTCAACGACCCCGCGGTGGAGTGGGTCAAAGGGTAGCGCCGAAGTCAGGCCCACCCCCAACCCCTCCCGCCTGCGGGAGGGGAGCGAGACTTGCCGCACCGCAGGTGCGCTAGTCGCAGCGGGGTGGGCACGCGGCACAGCGCTGCCACGCAATTTTCCCACTCCCCCCTTGCCAAGCACGACATTTTGCATCACTAGGGCGGCCATGCGCGGCAACGCCCTTCTTCTTCTGCGACTTACACGCCCTTGGGCGTGACACTGGCTGCGCGTTAGTCGCGGCCACCCGCTCAAGGGTCCGATCGACATATTCGCAACCGACCAGCAGAAGACCAATCCCATGACCATGCTCCGCGACCCTTCGGTCAAGTACAGCGCCTTTCCGCAAGTTCCGCTCGCGCACCGCGACTGGCCCACCCGCGTCACCACCGCCGCGCCCATCTGGCTGTCCACCGACATGCGCGACGGCAATCAGGCGCTGATCGACCCGATGGACGCCGAGAAAAAGGCGCGCTTCTTCGACCTCCTCTGCCGCATCGGCCTGAAAGAAATCGAAGTCGGCTTCCCCAGCGCCGGCGCCACCGAGTTCGACTTCATCTCGGGCCTCGTCCAGCACGGCCGCATCCCCGACGACGTCACCCCGCAGGTGCTCACCCAAAGCCGCGCCGACCTCATCCGCACCAGTTTCGACAGCCTCGCCGGCGCCAAAACCGCGATCGTCCACGTCTATAATGCGGTCAGCCCCGCTTGGCGCCGCATCGTGTTCGGCATGGAGATGCCCGAAATCAAGGCGATCGCGATCGAGGGCGCGAAGCAGCTGCGCGACAACGCCGCGCGCCTCCCCGGCACCGACTGGCGGTTCCAGTACAGCCCCGAAACCTTCTCGACCGCCGAACTCGATTTCAGCATCGAGTGCTGCGCCGCGGTGATGGACATTCTCCAGCCGACGACCGACAAGCCGATCATCCTCAACCTGCCCGCCACGGTCGAGGCATCGACCGCGAACATCTACGCCGACCAGATCGAATATTTCTGCAAGAATTTGCCCGGCCGCGACCGCGCGATCATCTCGCTCCACACCCACAACGACCGCGGCACTGGCGTCGCCGCCGCCGAGCTCGGCCTGCTCGCGGGCGCCGACCGCGTCGAGGGCTGCCTGTTCGGCAATGGCGAGCGCACCGGCAACACCTGCCTCGTCACCATCGCGCTGAATATGTACACGCAGGGGGTCGACCCCGGGCTCGACTTTTCGAACATCGACGAAGTCATCGCGACGGTCGAATATTGCAACCAGCTCCCCGTCCACCCGCGCCACCCCTATGGCGGCGAGCTGGTGTACACGGCGTTCTCGGGCAGCCATCAGGACGCGATCAAGAAAGGCTTCGCCGCGCGCGAACGCCAGAATGACGAACGCTGGGAAGTCCCTTATCTGCCCATCGACCCCGCCGACCTCGGCCGCAGCTACGAAGCGGTGATCCGCGTCAACAGCCAGTCGGGCAAGGGCGGCGTCGCGTGGGTGCTCGAACAGGACAAGGGGCTGAAACTGCCCAAGAAAATGCAGGCCAGCTTCAGCCATGTCGTGCAGGCGCTGGCGGATGAGACCAGCCGCGAGCTGACCGCCGACGACATCTGGGGCGCGTTCGAAACCGCCTATCTCAAGGTCGAGGCCAAGCGCTTCCAGCTCGTCGACTGGTCCGAAAGCCACGCCGGAACCGACCGCATCTTCGCCGGCAAGCTCACCATCGACGGCGCCCCGCGCAGCGTCAGCGGCCGCGGCAACGGCCTGATGAGCAGCGTCATCGCCGCGCTCGCGGAGTCAGGCGGCCCGGTCATGGACATCGTCGATTACAGCGAGCACGCGATCGGCCAGGGCAGCACCGCGCAAGCCGCCGCCTATGTCGAATGCCGCACGCCGGACGGCAAAAGCGTCTTCGGCTGCGGCCTCGACACCGACGTCGCGACCGCCAGCGTGCGCGCGATCCTGAGCGCCGCCAACGGCGCCTGACATCGCGATGACGCTCCACCACCGCCTCGCGCAGCCGTCGGACCTCGCCGCGCTGCGCGCGGTGATGGCGCTCGCGATCGCCGAACTGCAAAAGGGCTTCCTCGACGACGCGCAGATCGCCGCCAGCCAGGCGGTCATGGGTCTCGACACCCAGCTGATCGCCGACGGCACCTATTTCGTTATCGAGGCCGAGGATCAGATCGCGGGCTGCGGCGGCTGGTCGCACCGCGCAACGCTCTACGGCGGCGACCACGCCGCGGCTCTGCGCGACCCCGCCCCGCTCAACCCCGCCACCGACGCCGCGCGCATCCGCGCCATGTACACCCACCCCGCCTTCGCAAGGCAGGGCGTCGGCCGCATGGTGATGGCGCTCTGCGAAGCCGCCGCGCAGCAGGCCGGCTTCACCCGCACCGAGCTGATGGCCACCCTATCCGGCGAACCCCTCTACCGCGCCTGCGGCTACACCCCGATCGAGCATGTCGAAGCGCCGGGTCCGAATGGCGCAAGCGTGCCGCTGATCCGTATGGGTAAGCAGCTGAGCAGCTAGCCAATCCTCCATGTGGCGGCGCCATAAGAGGGTGAACACTCGCAGCGCGAGCGGCAGAACCGGCTCAGCCTTTCTCGTTATAGATTATTAGTCCTCTAAACATCTCGCCACGCAATAGCCGTTCTGGTCGATTGTTTACCGCTTCCCTTGCCGCAATCTGATATTCACGAGGCTGGTTTTGGGCAAAGGCCTCTAACGAAGCTGCCGTTTTTTCGCTATCGATCTCCGCGAAACGATCGTCGACTGCCAATTCGCAAACCATAGTGAAAAAGTTAGCTTTGTTGAACCAGACGGTTTTTAGCGGAAGATTCATGCTTTCGATCAAAACAGCTATACTGTTCAATTTTGTAATCATTTCCTCGCTCTGCGGGTACTCAGAGTTAAAATCGTCTAGATATTTTTTCACCTTGTCATTTCTGCCGTAGTAACCGCCAGAAATAGTCGACATCACGTTTAAGACAAACATCAGAGGTGCCTTCCTCTGAAACTCATACGCAGAGAAAACAGCGCGGTCAGCCAATGCTCGCGAGAATGCGCCTTGGGCTCTCTCTTGCAGCCATTCCCACTTCTCAGGCGAAATGCCAGGGTCGCGCAGAAAATCATTTACTGCTTGTGCCCCTTCCAAACCGTCAGAATCCACCGGTGCCAAACCATCTTCAAGCACTTCGGCAGCAGCTACTTCTTCAACTGCTTCCGCACCGCTGGTTATGTCTCCACAGAGAGCTCTGGCCGTCAGGAGAAACTCCGACGAAGAATATTCCGTAGCTATACGTTCAATTATAGATAGCGAGTAAAACGTCCTGTTAAGTCGCTTAAAAACATCCTTCAGCCTATCATCGCCCGCATCGAGATCAAAGTCTATAACCGGAACTTCATATTTGATGAACGCGGTCTTCGCTTCATTAGACAGATCTGAAAACGTCTTTCCTTGCACGGCAAACTTGTCGCCGACATATTCCCGGATCGCATTCAGCCGTTGTTGACCATCCACCACGCACGTGAAAGACTCCATTCGCTGAAGGTCAATTTCACCACGCGCCAGAAACACTTGAGGAAAAGGAAATCCTTTCAATATTGTGTCAATGAAATCGTGTTTATGGGAATCTCGCCAAACAAGATTGCGCTGAAAATACGGCGAAAGTATCAATTTACCGCTTCTCATCATTGAAATCAGATCGCCGATTTCCTTAGACCGGACTTGATATTTTAGATCATTCTGCATTATCAAATCTCACTATACTTGAAAGAGCGGATTGTTGCTTCCAACAAAACGCCCACTCATTCATGTAGATCGCCACCCCAATCCTGGAGAAAACCTTACGGTATCTTCGACTAAGGTCGTCGAAAAATTCCTGCTCCGCCGTTCTTTCTGGACACCTAGGCATAAAATCGAGCAAAATCATCCCTCGTTTCAACATTCCATTTCGAAGCATCTCCGCATGCTTCTCATTGTGAAATTGGGATAAGTCCGTAAATGCTCGAGTTTGTCTAATTACAATCTGCCACACCTCTTGATAGAGCCTGACATCTATACAACCAACATCAAGATCGGAACTACCAAGAGAAAATTCTGTGTCCTTCTGCGGACTAAATCCAAGTTGGGCGGAACCTGCAAATACAACAGAACGGAATGGGATTGAGTAGCGGTCCGATATGGCTCGCTTTATCTCAAACTCTATTTCATGCTTGTCAGCCAAAGCGACCGATGCAGCGTCAAAGTAGGCACGGCGGACCCTAGTCACCGTGTCATCGTAGGGACGAAGGGTCATCTGGAGCGCTTGTCGTCGCTCATCTACCGTTGTCATTCCTCATCTTTGCAACTGATCCGTTGAATGCAAGCGATATTGTCCAATCCATTCGAGAATGGACAAGTAAATTACATTTTCCCCTTTCCTACATCTAACCCATATGGTTCACTCCTTCGGTTCCCCCAACCGAAAAGGACGAATCAATGGACGACACCGACGACTTCCCCGCCTTCCTCCCCGCCCCCGCCAGCTATCACTGGACCCCCAAACTCCAGCGCGACTTTCTCGAAAGCCTCGCCACCACCGGCTCGGTGAAAATTGCCGCGGCCAAGGTCGGCATGTCGCCGTCCGCCGTCTATCAGCTCAAGCATCGCGCCGCGGGCGCCGCGTTCAAGCTGGGCTGCGCCGCGGCGGTGCTGATCGCGCGCGGGCGGCTGGTCGACGAGCTGCTCGACCGCGCGATCTGGGGCTATGACGAAACCGCCGAGCTGCTGCGCGAAGAGGGGCGCAGCTTTGCCAAGCGCCGCCGTCTCGATTCGCGCCTTGGCCTCGCGATGCTCGCGCGGCTCGACAAGATGGTCGAAACGGCTGCAGAGGCCGGGGAGGATATGCTGGCGCAGTTGATCGCGGGCGACTGGCCGGGCTTCCTGTCGCTGTTCGACGCCGCCGCCGCGCACCAAGCCGACGGAGCGGACGACGCCGACGACCAGCCCGCCCCGCTCACCACCGCGCTCGCGCTCTGGTTGACCGGCCGCGACAACCGCGCCAACCCGCTCGCCGCGCTGTGGCAGGACAGCACAATCGCGAGTGAAGTTGCGCAGATTTCCGCCGATCTCGGCGACGACGGCGAAAGCGAGGAAACCCCGGAACAGGCCGCCGCCGCGATGACCGTGTGGTACGACGACCACGCCGACGACTGGCGCACCGACTTCCCCCCGCCCGCCGATTTTTGGGGGCATGAGGAGGGCCAGTTCGGCGACCCCGCCTATGCCCGCGCGCTCGATGACGACGAGCTGGAAGTGTACGAAAACCTGCGCGCGGCCGAGGTTACCCCGCTGCTGATCGCGGGCGAGTCCGCGCGCCGCGCCTTTTTCGCGCGGCTCGACCCCGCCAACGATGCCACAGCCGATCCTGCGGGCGCGGGTGACTGGCCGGGGCAGCGGGCGCACGGGTGAGCGGCGGTGGGGTGCGGCAATGGTCCGGTGCGGGCGGCGGCGCCTTACAATCGCCTTGCTCCGCCCCCATATAGGCATCATCGCGGTATCGATGGTCATGAGCCGCCGCGGCTGAGAGACTTGCGCGCTCCCGCTTACCCGCACAGGAGCCGCGCCCGATGAACAGCCGAGCCAAACCCGTCAATCCGCCCGTCCGCAAGGCGCCCGTCGCCGCGCCCGCCAAGCCCGCCAGCGCCGCAGCAGGGACCGACGCTGCGAGCGATGCCGACGCGCCCGCCCGCGCGCGCAGCAACAATTATTTCCGCAAGAACCGCACCCCGCTCGCCCGCGACGATGCCAAGCGGCAGGGCGACATCAGCCAGCTCGCCTTTCTGACCATGGGCGGTCGCGATCCGGCGGTCGCGTTTCTGAACAGCGACAATGCCGAACTCGGCGGTCGCCCGCTCGCGCTCGCCACCGCCAGCGCCGAGGGCTTTGAACAGGTCGCCGCCGCGATCCGCGCCATGGCGCCCGGCGCCGAAACCTCATGAGCCGCGCGATGAACGTCACGCTGCCCGAGGCCGAGGTGACCGCGCTGTGCAAAAGTGCGGGGGTCATCATCAGCGCGATCGAACCCCTGCCCGACGGCGGCACCCGCCTCGTCTGCGTCTCGCCCGACGGCGCCGACAAGATGCGCAAGAAACTGAAGAAAAGCCTGATCGACGGCACCGTCACCCGCCACCGCTTCTACCGCGCCCCGGGGTCGGAGGGCGGCTATTAAGGCGCGGCTTTACGCCACCTCGGCCAAGGATTGCGGGGTCGAGAATCGCTGGCGATATTCATGCGGTGACAGGCCGATGATGCGGTGGAACAATTTGCGGAACGCCGCCGCATCCTCATATCCGACCCCCCACGCGATCTGGTCGACGGTGCGCCGGGTGAATTCCAGCAGCTCGCGCGCTTTCCCGACGCGCAGGTGCTGGACATATTCGACCGGGGTCATGCCGGTGGCGGCCTTGAACCGCCGCTGGAACGTCCGCTCCTCCATCCCCGCCTCGCTGGCCATGGCCGGGACGGCGACAGGGCCAACCCCGCGGGCCTGCAACCAGTGTTGCACTCGCAAAATGGCTTCGTCGCCATGGTTTAGTTTCGGGGCAAAGCTGGCATAATTCTTCTGCTCGCGGCCATTGGGATCGATCAACAGAAAGCGCGCCGTCTCCATCATCACCGTCGGCCCCAGCAACCGCTCGACGATCCGCAGCCCCAGGTCGGTCCACGCCATCATCCCGCCCGCGGTGACGATGTCGCCATCGTCGATCACCATCCGGTCGGCCTCCAGCCGCACATCGGGAAAGCGGGTGCGGAACTGCTCGGCAAAGAACCAGTGCGTCGTCGCCGGCCGCCCCGCGAGCAGCCCGGTCGCCGCCAGCGCGAAGGCGCCGCCGCAATTCGACGCCAGCACGGTCCCATGGGCATGCCGGTCGAGCAGCCAGCGGGCATAGGGCTCGACCTCGCCCGGTTCGAGCAGCTTGTGGAGACTGCCGGGCGCAATCAGCACCGCGGGACTGTTGCCCGCCGGTTCGCCAGGATGGCTGTCAAAGCAGCGGGCAAAACCGCCGCCGTCCTGCAACCGCCAATGGCTGACCCGGATCGGCGCCCGACCATGGTCGACGGCGAACCGCCCGGCGATGTCGAACAGGTCGGTGATGCCATGCACCATCCCCATCTGGCAGTCGGGATAGATCATCATCCCGACCTCGATCAGCGGCACAGTCGCCGCGTCGGGCACCTTCAGCTTGGGCATATCGCCTCCTTTGTCGGATTTGCCCCGCATAATGTCGGTTCCGCCAATCCCATGCAAGTCCGGTCCGGCCTAGATAGGTGGCATCGGGACGGACACCTCGCCCCCCTCAATCGAAAGGAACCACACCATGACCACGATCACCACCCAGGACGGCACCCACATCTTTTACAAGGACTGGGGTCCGAAGGATGGCCAGCCCATCATCTTCTCCCACGGCTGGCCGCTCAGCGCCGACGCCTGGGACGCCCAGCTGGTCTATTTCGCCAACCAGGGTTTCCGCACCATCGCCCACGACCGCCGCAGCCATGGCCGCTCGGATCAGGTCTGGGAAAACAACAATATGGATCAATACGCCGACGACCTCGCCGAACTGATCGAACAGCTGGACCTGAAAGACGTCATCCTCGTCGGCCACTCGACCGGCGGCGGCGAAGTCACCCGCTATATCGGCCGCCACGGCACGGCGCGGGTCGCCAAGATTGCACTGATCGGCGCGGTGCCGCCGCTGATGCTCAAAACCGAAGCCAATCCGGGCGGCCTGCCGATCGACGTCTTCGACGGCATCCGCAAAGGCACCTTCGACAACCGGCCGCAGTTCTTCAAGGATCTGACCATCCCCTTCTACGGTTATAACCGCGACGGCGCGGTGGTGTCGGAAGCGGTGCGCGACGAATTTGTGCGGCAGGGCATGAACGGCGGCCTCAAAGGCCTGCTCGACAGCATCCGCGCTTTTTCGGAAAGCGACTTCAACGACGATCTGAAGAAATTCGACGTTCCGACCCTCGTTCTCCACGGCGACGATGATCAGATCGTGCCGATCGGCGCCGCGGCGCTATCGACCGTCAAGATCGTCAAGCAGGCGGTGCTCAAGGTCTATGCAGGCGGCAGCCACGGCCTGACCATCACCGAACAGGACCGGTTCAACGCCGACCTTCTGGATTTCATCAACAACTGATACATGGAGGCGCGGTCCAGCCCGATCGCGCCTCCTCCTTCATCAAGGAGAAACGCCATGACCAAGCAAAGCTTCCTCATCACCGGCGCATCGGACGGCATCGGCGCCGTCTATGCCGACCGCCTCGCCCGCCGCGGGCATGATCTGATCCTTGTCGCGCGCCGCGCCGACAAACTCACCGCCCTTGCCGAACAGCTGCGCAGCGATACCGGCGTATCCGTCGACGTCATCGCCGCTGATCTCGCCAACCCTGACGACCTCGCCCGCGTCGAAACCCGCCTGCGGACCGACGATGCGATCACCGGCCTGATCAACAACGCCGGCATTGCAGGCGAGACCAGCTTCGTCGAAGCCGACCCCGCGCATCTCAGCGGGATGATCGACCTCAACATCGTCGCGGTGACGCGCCTGTCGGCCGCCATTGCACCGCGGTTGGCCGCCAAGGGCGCGGGTGCGATCGTCAACATCACCTCGGTCACCGCGCTGATGCCTGACGGCTTCACCGCGGTTTATCCGGCCAGCAAAGCCTATGTGCTCGCATTCACCGAAGCACTGCAAGTCGAGCTCGGCGCCAAGGGGGTTCGCGTTCAGGCGGTGCTGCCCGGCATCACCCGCACCGCGATCTGGGACGAAGCGCAGCTCGCCAACATCCCGGCCGAAATGGTAATGGACGTGAACGACATGGTCGACGCGGCGCTCGCCGGTTTTGACCATGGTGAGACGGTTACGATCCCCGCGCTCCCCGACATGGCCGACTACGACGCCTATATCGCGGCGCGCTCGGCGCTGCGTCCCAACCTCTCGCTGGCGCGCCCCGCGCCGCGCTATCTGTAAAGGAGGCGTGCCATGATCCTCGGTCTGACCATCCCGCAATTCACCGCGCTCCATGTCGCGATCAGCCTGATCGGCATCGCCGCGGGTCTGATCGCCCTCCCCGCCTTTGCGCGTGGCCGTATCCTGCCGCGCACGACCGGCATCTTTCTGTGGACGACGCTGCTCACCAGCCTGACCGGCTTCCTGTTTCCGATCGTTGCCTTCACCCCGGCGCTCGGCTTCGGAATCCTCTCGACGCTGATTCTCGTGGCGACCTTCTGGGCCTGGTATGGCCGCAAGCTCGTCGGCCGCGCTGCCGCCATCTACGCCGTCACCGCTACCCTCGCGCTCTACCTCAACCTGTTCGTGCTGGTGGTGCAGTCGTTCCTGAAAGTGCCTGCGCTCAATGCGCTGGCCCCAAATGGAACCGAACCGCCCTTCGCGATCGTGCAGGGCGCGCTGTTAATCGCGATGGTCTGCCTCGGTTATCTGACGTTCAAGGCCGCGCGGCGCCGAACCGCCGCCGCTTGATCGCCGCGAAAACCAACGGCAAGGGCGGCTTCGGTCGCCCTTGTCGTTTCAACACCGCCAACCCCTCTTGCACGACCTTCCGTTTACGTTAAGGTCAGTTTCAAACTGCTACCGGAGAGTGATTCATGGCCCTGCCCCCGATTTTCGACCGCCTGCGCCTGCCCGTCATCGGCTCGCCCTTGTTCATCGTGTCGGGGCCGGAACTTGTCATCGCCCAGTGCAAGGCGGGGGTTGTTGGCAGCTTTCCGGCGCTCAACGCGCGGCCCCAGACCTTGCTCGACGAATGGCTGCACCAGATCACCGAAGAACTCGCCGCGTGGGACCGCGCCAATCCCGACCGGCTGTCGGCACCCTATGCGGTCAACCAGATCGTCCATAAATCGAACGACCGGCTCGAACAGGACATCGCGACTTGCGCGAAATGGAAGGTGCCGATCACCATCACCTCGCTCGGCGCGCGCGAGGAACTCAACCAAGCGGTGCACAGCTGGGGCGGCATCACGCTTCACGACGTCATCGACGATCGTTTCGCGCGCAAGGCGGTCGAAAAGGGTGCCGACGGCCTGATCCCCGTCGCTGCGGGCGCGGGCGGCCATGCCGGCCGCCAATCGCCCTTCGCGCTGGTGCAGGAAATCCGCGAATGGTTCGACGGCCCCGTCGCGCTGTCGGGTGCGATCGGGCATGGCCGCTCGGTCCTCGCCGCGCAGGCGTGCGGCGCCGACCTCGCCTATATCGGTAGCGCCTTTATCGCGACCGCCGAGGCCAATGCCGATCAGGCGTATAAGGACGGCATCGTCGAGGGCCGCGCGGGCGACATCGTCTATTCGAACCTGTTCACCGGCGTCCACGGCAATTACCTGCGCCAATCGATCGTCGCCGCGGGGATGGATCCCGACAACCTCCCCGAAGGCGACCTCAAGACGATGAACTTCGGTTCGGGCGGCAATACCAAGGTCAAGGCGTGGAAGGACATCTGGGGATCAGGCCAGGGCATCGGCCCGGTCAGCGCAGTACGCCCGGTCGCCGAATTTGTCTCTGAACTCGAAGCCCAATATCTGGCCGCGCGCCGCGAACTCGAAGCGAAAGTCAGACTGTAACGCCACCGAACAACCGCTCGATCGCCTCGTCCAGATAGGGCCGATCGACAAACAGTCGCATCGGATCGCGGCGGTTCAGCCAGAATCCCGCGCCGTGCCGGTCGGTCAGCGCGCGCCGTGTGGTGTCTTGCAACAAACGAAGCCGCATCACCGCGGTACAGCGAGCGGATCGCAGATCACCGGGCGCCTGCATCGCAAAATGCCGCCGGACCTGCTCGACCCGCGCCGCCAAGACATCGCTGTACCCCTGATGCGGCCCACGATGCAGCGCATGTCCTGACATGAGCGCCGCGCCTTCGCAGGCAGGGAGCATCAGCCCGTTGCGGCGGAAATTCTCGAGCGCGAAACCTTCGGCCTGCAACGCGTCGAACATCGTTGCCATCTGCGACCGGTGAAGCAAGGCAACAGGGATAAGATGGTGACGCTGGAACCCGGTTTGCGGTGGCGGTGCGCCCTGCCAACCGCGGTTCGGCATCAGCGATCGCGACCAAATTCGACGATCACGGTCGATCGCTGGCCAGTGGCGTCCTGCGCTGGCGACAAGTCGATCCATTCGCCCGCCTCCAGTCCCCGCATCGTGCGCTCGTACCGCACCGGACCGTTCAGCATCATGTCGAGCGCCAGCCGCGACAGCCGCCGCACCATTTCCGCCACCGTCCAGCCGTCGGGTATGCGCGCCTCCAGTTCCTGCCCCGCGAACAACGCAAGGCCGCGCGTCCCCATGCTCGCACCCGCCGCGCTCTCGCGGCGCCGGAACGCGACCAGATGCAGCACCGGCGGCATTCCGCTTGCCAGCATTTCGGCGATCGAGGCGCGAAATTGCGGCGCGTCGGACCACAATCGCGCGGGCGACCAAAAGATGTGACTGGCATCGAACAAGTCGATCAGCAGCACCATCATCTTGAAAAATTCGCGCATCTGCGTGGGCTGCGCGGTCGCCGCTGCTAGCGCTTCACCCGCTTCGGGTACGAACATCCAGCAATGCCCGTCCTGGCGCCAGTCGCGTGGCAGGCTGGCCGCAAGCAGACTGGTCGAAGGATGATCTGGATCGGCGGCGTCGCGCGCGGCCTCCGCCGCCTGACCAGCCAGAACCGACACCGCACCAAAGCGCAGCCGAAACCGCGGTCCAGCCATATCGACGACGTCGCGCTCGACCCGCTCGGGCCGCAGCCCCATGTGGCGCAGCGCCGTTTCCAGCGCCTCCGCCGAGCGCGCCCGCATCGCCCCGCCAACAATCAGCGCAAAGGGTTCCGGTGGCACCGGCAGCATCAGAGCATCCGTGTTCCCCGCGTCCATGTCGCTGGCCAACCTCCATCGCCTGGCGCTGGCATCGCAAGACTGCAGACAATGTTCAAACGCATAATCGCCGATGACGCAGAGTTAATCTCGCCGTCAGCCTCAGATCGCGACCTGGCTGCCCAGCTCGACGACGCGGTTGGTCGGCAGGCGGAAATATTCCATCGCGCTTTCCGAGTTGCGCAGCATCCACGCGAACAGCTTTTCGCGCCAGATCGGCATCCCCGGCTTGCTCGCGGCGATCAGCGTTTGGCGCGACAGGAAAAAGCTCGTCTCGATCATTTTGAATTCGCCGCCGCAACTCGTCACGCGCTTCAGCGCATCGGGCACATCGACCGGCTGCATGAAGCCATAGTTCAAGATCAGGCGATGGAACCCCTGCCCCAGATCCTCGAGCGCGCAGTGATTTTCCTCGCGCACGAACGGCACGTCGGCGACCTTGATTGTCAGCAGGATAATCCGCTGATGCAACACCTTGTTATGCTTCAAATTGTGGAGCAGCGCGTGCGGCACCCCGTCGCTGCTGGATGTCATGAACACCGCAGTGCCCGGCACCCGCGTCGCGCTGTTCGCCGCCGATTTGACGAACACCGGGATCGGCATCGCCCCCTCGGCCATTTCCTGCTGCATCAACTTGCGGCCGCGCGACCAGGTGGTCAGCATCGTGAAGATGATCAGCCCGATCGCCAGCGGCACCCAGCCGCCGTCGGGTACCTTGATCAGGTTGGCGCCGAAATAGGCGATGTCGACGATGAAGAACACCGCGAGCACGGGCAGCGCCTTCCAAGCCGGCCACTTCCACAGCGTGAAGAGAACGACCGAGAGCAGGCAGGTATCGATGAACATCGCGCCGGTCACCGCGATGCCATAGGCCGCGGCAAGGTTGCTCGACGAGCCGAAGAACAGGACAAGGATGATCACCATCACCATCAGCGCCCAGTTGACCATCGGGATATAAATCTGCCCCGCCGCCGACGCGCTGGTGTGCTCGACGCGCAGGCGCGGGATAAACCCAAGCTGGATCGCTTGCTGGGTCAGCGAGAAGGCGCCCGAAATCACGGCCTGGCTGGCGATGATTGTCGCGAGAATCGCGAGGATGACAACGGGAACCTGCCACGCATCGGGCATCATCAGAAAGAAGGGATCCTGGATGAGCTCGGCGCTTGGTGCGACTTCCGCGGCGAGCACCATGGCGCCCTGCCCCATATAATTGAGCATCAGGGCCGGAAGGACGAAACAAAGCCAGCTAAGCCCGATGGGCGCGCGTCCGAAATGGCCCATGTCGGCATAAAGCGCCTCGGCACCCGTCACGGCCAGCACCACGGCGCCAAGCGCGATAAATGCGGTAAAGCCATCGAGATAGAAGAAACGCAGTGCGTTGACGGGATTCAGCGTTTCCAGAATAATCCCCGGCTGATCAACAATATGCATGACCCCAAGCGTTGCGAGCATCAGGAAATACAGCAGCATGATGGGGCCGAACAACGCTCCCACCTTGGCCGTTCCGCGCGCCTGAATCGCAAATAGCCCGATCAAGATCGCCAGCGCGATCGGCACGATATAAGGCTCGAACCCCTTGTTGACGTAGCTCAAACCCTCGGTCGCCGAGAGTACCGACATCGCCGGAGTAATCATGCTGTCGCCATAGAAAAGCGCCGTCGCGAACACCCCGAGCAGGATGATCGGCCAGGTCCAGCGCTTCTCGCCCGACGAGCGGCTGATCAGCGCGAGCAACGCCAGGCTGCCGCCTTCCCCTTTGTTGTCGGCCTTCATAATCGTCAGCACATATTTGAACGTGACGACCAGCATCATCGACCAAAACACCAGGCTGAGCACGCCATAGATATGCACTTGGTCGGCGTCGATCGAATGATGCCCGGCAAAGGTTTCGCGAAACGCGTACAGCGGGCTGGTACCGATGTCGCCGAACACGACACCAACCGCGCCCACGGCAAGCTTCAGCTTGCCGTCGCTGGCGTGGCTTTGGCCATAATGGCCGGCGTTGGCGGCGGCCGGTGCAACGCTTTCAGCGCCGCCCGCCGCGTTTGGCGACTCAGCAGTCATCGCCAGCCATTAGACGAGCCTGCGCCATTGGAATAGCGTCCATATCAGGGGGCTTGTCCCGCGCTGGGCAGCGGCTGTGGCCCCAGCGCCTGGCGGAGCTGCGCCAGCCGCGTTTCGAGGTCGGGCCGCCATGGCGCATCGGCCGGACTGCGCGCGAGTAACTGGCCCCACACTGCCTCGGCACCCCTCAGATCGCCGCCTTGCGCCAGCGCGAGGCCCGCGAAGAAGGGCGGCGCGGGATGGGTCGGGTCGCGGCGCGCCGCTTCGTCGAACGCCAGCGCCGCCGCCGGGGACATCATCCCGCCGCCATGCGCGGTCAGCGCATTGCCCAGCCCGACCCAAAGATCGACATTGTCGGGATATTTCTCGAGCCCCTTTTCCAGCGTCTGCGCCGCCAATTGGGTCTTGCCCGTGCGCGCAAAGCCGTCAGACAGGCCCAGCCATTGCGCTGCGGGACCGAAACGATCCGCCATGCCCTGCCGCTGGTCGGTCAACACATCGCCGAAGCCCTCGGGTTCTGCGGCCGACGCCACCGGCTTGCCCGGCAACGACGGACTGCCCTGCAAAGCATAGCCCGCCAATCCCAGCATGACCGCTGCGCCCGCCAGCGGCCGCACCGCAGCGGGCAGCTTGCCCAGCCAGAAAATCCCGGCAATCGTCAGCAGCGCCGCCAGCATGACCCACAGCCAGATCATGCGCCGTTCTCCGCATCGTCACCCGCGCCGCGGCGAAACCGCCCGAACGCCAGCCAGCCACCGAGCAGCAGGAACAACAGAGGCCCCAGCCACAGAAACGCGGTCGCACCGTCGAACGGCGGATCGTAACTGACCCAATTGCCATAGCGCGCGACCAGCCAAGCCTTGATTTCGCCGGGACTTTCCCCCGCGGCGATCTTGCTACGCACCTCATGCCGCATGTCGCCGGCCAGCGGCGCATCGCTGTCGGCGATCGACTGCCCCTGACAGACCAGACAGCGCAGCTCTTCCATCAACGCCTTCGCGCGCGCTTCTTTCGCCGGATCCTTGAGCTGCTCGTAGGCGTAAGGAGCGGGCGGCAGGCGGTCTTGCGCAGTGGCGGGCATAGCGCCAGCGATAGCGAGCATCATCGCCAAAAAGACCGCCGCGCCCCTGCGCAGGCAGGGGCCTATCACCTGCCATCGCATCGTCAAACTGCAGGCTGCTTCGTGACGCGCACACCGGTGATGGGCCCCTGCCTGCGCAGGGGCGCGGCGGCTTGAGAAGGCACCCGTCACTTCATCGCCTCCAGCTTTGCGACGATTTCGGGAACCTGGTCGGCCAGGATCACACCTTGGATCTGCTCGCGAATGATGCCCTTGCCATCGATCAGGAAAGTTTCGGGAACCCCCGATGATCCCAGCGCGATCTGGACGCTGCTCTGCATGTCTGATCCGATGCGGTCGAACGGATTGCCATATTCGCGCAAGAACATCGCGACGTCGTCGGGCGTATCGCGGATCGCGATACCGTCGATCGGCACGCCCGCGGCTTTCAACGCCTCCAGCTGTGGCGCCTCGGCCCGGCACGGAATGCACCAGCTCGCGAACACATTGACCAGCCGCGGCCGTCCGTCGGCCAGCTGGCTGCTCTTCAACCCCGCCACCCCAGGCGTCGCGGGCGGCAGGTCGAACAACGGCATCGGCTTGTCGATCCATTGTGACTGGATCAGCTTTTCGCCGGGCACCGTCAGCCGATAGATGAAGGCGCCGAACAGCAATCCCATGATCGCCAGCGGCGCAAAGAGAACCCAGCGGTTGGTCATGGCGCAAAGCGCTCCTCTGATTTCCGGCGCCGCCGTGATCGCCAGATCCCCAGCAACTGCGCGCGGCCGAGCAGCGACAGCGCCGCGCCGATCGCGATCAGCGCCCCGCCGAGCCAGATCCACCACACCAGCGGCTTCCACCACAGGCGGATCTGATAGCGGTCGGCAGAGCCGTCATCACTCGTCACCGGCTGCCCCAGCACCGCATACAGCTGCCCGCCCGGCCGCGTCAGCAGCGCCGCCTCGTTGGTTTCCGTCGGTGCGGTGCCCATCAGGCCGGGGAAGGTTCGTGCTTCGGGCCGCATCGTAAAAGACCTGCCCGCCGAGGTCGTCGCCACCAGCGTCCCCTCGATCGCGGTATAGTTCGGCCCTGCGATCGGTTTCACGCCGGCAAATTTCACCGCGAAATCGCCAACCTTGATGATATCGCCCGGCGCCGCAGCGACCAGTCGTTCCTTGATGAAGGCGCTTTCCGCGCCCATGCCCGCAAGCGCTACCGCGACGCCGAAATGCGCGATAACCATGCCCCAAGTGGGTAGCGGGGTACGAAGCAGGTTGCGCCCCCACAGCGGCGCCAGGCTCGCGACGGCAACAATTCCAGCGACGGTCATACCGAGCAGCGGCAGGATGCCAACCTGCCCACCGAACAGGATGAGCGACAGCAACACCGCCGCACCGGCAAAAATCGCCAAAGGCAGCCGTGACCAAAGCTTCTTGCCGTCGTCCTTGCGCCAGCTGAGCAACGGCCCCGCCACCATCACGAGACAGAGCGCGAGCGCCAGCGGCCCCGCGACGCGGTTATAATAGGGCGGCCCGACCGAAATCTTCTCGCCCATCGCCTCGGCAACGATCGGATATAATGTGCCGAGCAGGACGAGCGCGAGAATCGTCGTCAGCAGCAGGTTGTTGATCACCAGCGCGCCTTCGCGGCTGAGCAGGGCGAATTTCTTGCCCTCGGCCACGCTGCCCGCGCGCAAAGCGAACAGCGTCAGCGCACCGCCGATATAAATCGCCATCAGCACGAGCAGAAACGTCCCGCGCTCGGGATCGACCGCGAAACTATGGACACTGGTCAGCAAACCCGACCGCACAATGAACGTGCCGACCATCGACATCGAAAAACCGATCACGGCCAGCATCACGGTCCACGCGCGCAGGGCATTACGGGTTGCGGTCACCGCCACCGAATGGAGCAAAGCGGCGCCCGCCAGCCACGGGATCAGCGAGACATTCTCGACCGGATCCCAGAACCACCAGCCGCCCCAGCCCAGTTCATAATAGGCCCAATAACTGCCCGCGGTGATGCCCAGCGTCAGGAATATCCAGCTGAACAGCACCCATGGCCGCATCGCGCGCGCGAACGCAGGCCCGATCTCGCGCGTAATCAGCGCGCCAACGGCAAAGCTGAACGCGACCGACAATCCGACATAACCGACGTAAAGCGTCGGCGGATGGAAGGCGAGCCCGATGTCCTGGAGCAGCGGGTTCAGCCCCTGCCCGTCGGGCGGCGCGACCGGCAAACGATTGAACGGATTCGACGAAAAGATCAGAAAGGCAAAGAAGCCAAGACCAAGCGCCGCCTGCGCGCTCAAGGTCGCGATCAGCGTATCCTCGCGCAGCCGCTTTTCGAACAGCGCGATCAGCGCCCCCGAAAGCGACAGGATCGTCAGCCACAGCAGCATCGACCCTTCATGATTACCCCACGTTCCGGCGATCTTGAAAATCATCGGTTTCAGGCTGTTGCTGTTGCGCGCGACCAGCTCGACCGACATGTCGGAGCGCACGAACAGCGCGATCAGCAAACCGAACGCGGTCGCGGTGAGCACCCCTTGCGCAACACTCGCCGGACGGACCAGCGCCGCCAGGTCCTTCTGCCCGCCGCGCAGGAACAGCGTCCCCGCGACGAGCGACAGGCAGGCGAGCGCCGCGGCGATCCACAGCAAGGCAAGGCCAAGTTCAGCGATCATGTGGTCATCGTCCCGACCGACGCACCAAAAAATTCGTCATTGCGAGCGAAGCGAAGCAATCCAGAGCGGCGCAAGACAGCCCCTGGATTGCTTCGCTTCGCTCGCAATGACGGCCAACGGAAACCGCTCATGCCTTGGGCGCCATCTTCATATTCTTCGGCATGTCGCCCATCTGCGGCGGCATATACCGCTCATCATGCTTCGCCAGGATGCGGTCGGCCACAAACGTCCCGTCGGCGCGCATCCGGCCGTCGGCCACCATGCCCGATTCCTCGCCGAACAGGTCGGGGACGATGCCCTTATATTCGACCGGTACCGACGCTTTGCCGTCAGTCGCGACGAAGCGGATCGTCAAACCATCGCTCTGGCGCTTGATGCTGCCCAAAGCGACCATACCGCCCAGCCGCATCGGTTCGCCAACGACCGCCTTGCCGTCCTTGAGCTCGACCGGCGTGCGGAAATAGGCGGCTTCGTCGCGCAGCGCGCTCGCACCAAGCACCCCCGCGCCCGCAATCCCCGCGACCGCGACCAGCGCCAGCACCAGCCGTTGGTGCTTCGCTTTCACGTGCGGTCCCGTCGCAGCGCATCGCTGCGCCGCTCGGCCTTGACCATCGCGCGCCAGCTGAACCACAGCACGGCGCCGGTCAGCAGCACCGTCAATCCGTAAGCCGCCGCCACATAGGCCCATTGCCCGCTGCCGCTGATCACCCCCGTCACGCTATATTCCCCTCATCGTCGGCCAACCGCCGCAGCCGTGCCGCGACGCGGTTGTCGGCGATGATCCGCCGCATCCGCATCACCACGATGGCGCCGAATAGCAGCGAAAAACCGAGCAAGGTCAAGCCCAATGGCCACAGCAATGCATTGTCGATACTCGACCCGCGCAGCGTGATGCTCGGTCCCTGATGCAGGCTGTTCCACCACACGACACTGCGGTTGATGATCGGGATATTGATCGCGCCGACCAGCGCATAGATCGCCGCGCCGCGCGGCAGCGATCCGCCCTGCCGTTGGCCGTCGTCACCGTTGGTCAGCGCAATAAAGCCCGCATAGAGGAACAGCAGGACCAACATCGACGTCATCCGCCCGTCCCATTCCCACCAGGTGCCCCAGGTCGGCTTGCCCCAGATAGATCCGGTCGCAAGGCACAGCGCGGTGAACAACATACCCGGCACCGCGATCGCGCGCGCCGCGATCCCCGACAAAGGGTGGCGCCACACCAGCTGGATCAATCCAGCCAGCGCCAGCGACGTCCAGCCGCCCATGCCCAGCCACGCGGCGGGAACATGGACATAGAGGATTCGCGCGGTTTCGCCCTGCTTGTAATCGCCCGGCACCTGCGTCAGCCCGGCCCACGCGCCCGCCAGCACGAGCAACAGTCCGACGCCGAGTAGCCACGGCGTCAGCGGTCTGGCAATCGCCAGAAAACGGGTGGGATTCGCATAAGCGTGCATCGGTTCGCGTCCTTAGGGGAGCCCGGCTTGGGGGTCCAGCAATTTGCCCGATGCGACCCGGTCGGATCCCTCATGCCATGCGGCGGGCCAAGGTCAACCCTCCGGCCGCGTCCAGATCCAGCTGCCACCGACCGCTGCCGCGATAATCGGCGCCATCATCCACGGCCACGGCGCAAACAGCAACGCCAGCACGATGCTGAACGCAAAGGCGATGCTGGCCGCGATCTTGCCCTTGCGGCTGATCGCGCCCTTTTCGCGCCAGGCAATGATATGATGACCGAATGCAGGATGGTTCAGCAACCACGCCTCAAGCCGCGGCGACGACCGTGCAAAGCAAAACGCGGCAAGAATCACGAACGGCACCGTCGGGAGCAGCGGCAGAAACGCACCAATGGCGCCCAGCGCGAGCGACAACCAGCCGCCGACGAAAAACAAATGCCGCTTCATTGGGGGGTGGCTTAGAGCATCATCTCGGCAGAATGAAGCGCCTAGAAATCGCCATCCCGGCGAAGGCCGGGATCTCACCTTGGCGTCCTGACGCACTGGAGAGATCCCGGCCTTCGCCGGGATGACGATTCAAATAGACTGCGAGGCCGTTTACCCCCGCCCGATCAGCTTCTGCGCCATCCGGTCCGCCACCGCCGATGCCGGGGTACCGCTCGCCTTGCTCTCGGCCCAGATTTCCGCGAGCCGCCCGGGGATCAAATGAATACGGCTTTCGACTTCCTCGCGGCTGCCCTGCCCCAGATATTCCAGCGCGACATTGATGATCCCGCCAGCATTGATGACATAGTCGGGCGCATAAACGATGCCGCGGTCGTGGATACGCTGGCCATCGGTGGCGGTCGCGAGCTGGTTGTTGGCGCCGCCCGCCACGATCGGCACGCGCAGTTTCTCGATGCTGCTCTCGGTCAGGATCGCGCCCAATGCGTTAGGGCTCAGCACATCGGCTTCAATTTCCATGATCGCCGCCGAATCGGCCAGATCGGCGCCCAATTCTTCGGCAAGTTGTTTGGCGCGCGTCAGATTGACATCGGCCAACGTCAGCTTTGCGCCCTCGGCCGCCAGCCGCCGCGCGACGCCGCCGCCGACGCTGCCGACGCCCTGCACCGCGACATGCACGCCCTTGGCGCTGTCGGTTCCGAGCCCCTGTAGAATCGCTGCTTTGATGCCCAGATAGACGCCGAGCGCGGTCAGCGGGCCGGGATCGCCGCCCGCTTCGCCGCTGGCCACCGGCAGGCCGCTGACATGTTTGGTATGCTTGGAAATCGCCACCATGTCGGCATCGGACATCCCGACATCTTCGGCGGTCACATAAGCGCCGCCCAGCGATTCGACCGAACGCCCGAACGCCGCGAGCAGTTCGGGGGTCTTAGCCGCGCCTTCGTCGGCCAGAATCACACCCTTGCCGCCGCCCATCGGCAGCCCCGCCATCGCATTTTTATAGCTCATCCCGCGCGACAGGCGCAGCGCGTCAGTGATCGCCGCCGCACGCTGCGGATAATGCCAGTACCGCACCCCGCCCGCGCCGGGGCCGAGGTGCGTCGAGTGGACCGCGATGACCGCCGTCAGCCCGCTGGCGCGATCGCGGAACATATGGACATGCTCATGATCGTCAAAATCGGCGAAATCCCAGACTGCGGACATAGCAAACCCTCGCGTTAAAAAATTACGTGAAGACGTAATAATCAGACGTGGACGCAGAGTCACGCCGTTTCCACGACGAAATAATTTTCGATCGAAAATCAGGGAAATGGGGCGATTGACGGGTCTTGAACCCGCGACCTCCGGTACCACAAACCGGCGCTCTAACCAACTGAGCTACAATCGCCACACATGCGATGAGGACGCCCAAAAGCGGCCTCGACAGCGCGCGGCGAATAGGCGCGCATCCCCCCGTTCGTCAAGCATTGTTCGCACATACTTCCCTGCTAAAACGCGCGCCATGGCTGCAAATGATTTTGTCGATATGGCGACCTCGGGCGCCGACCGCACCGCGGCGCGGCTCGCCGCGGTTCCCGGCATCCGCCGTGCGCCAACGCCCAAGCTCGAACAATATATGTTGCCCGGCTTTCTCGACGCCGAAACCTGCGCCGGATTGATCGCACAGATCGACCGCGACGTGCGGCCATCGACGATCGCCGACCCCAATGGTGACGAGGCCTTCCGCACCAGCACCACCTGCGATCTCGACCACCGCGATCCGCTGGTCATCGCGGTCAACAACCGACTCCACGATCTCACCGGCATTCCGCTCGCATATGGCGAGCCGATGCAGGGTCAGCGCTACGACGTCGGGCAGGAGTTCAAGGCGCACACCGATTATTTCGACCCGCACGGCGCCGACTGGGAGACCTATTGCGCGATTCCGGGGCAGCGCAGCTGGACGCTGATGATTTACCTCAACGAGCCCGGTGCGGGCGGCGCGACGCGCTTTCTGGCGACCGGCAAGCTGCACCAGCCCGAGGCGGGCAAGCTGCTCGCCTGGAATAACGTTCGCGCGGACGGCACCGTCAACCCCGACACGCTCCATCACGGGATGAAGGTGCGCAAGGGGCGGAAGTATATCATCACCAAATGGTTCCGCGAACGGCCGTGGCCGTGGGCGGAGGGCGAGTTGGGGTAAACCCACCCATAACCCGTTCGTGTCGAGCGAAGTCGAGACACCCATCGCGGGCGCGCGTCATCACGGTGTCTCGACTTCGCTCGACACGAACGGAAGGTGGGAGCCGGCGTCAGCCGACTCCCACCGTATTAGCGAACCAACCGATACTGGAAGTTCAGCGTCAGCGTGTTGCCAACCTGCCCCGGCTCGATCGGCGTCGCTTTGGCGGACCCGGCATCCATCGCCATACGCACCATCGGCATCGGCGGGTTCGGACCGAAGCTGCCGCCTTCGCTCAGCGAAACCAGTTCGGCGCCGCGGAAGCCGGTCAGGCGCGCATAGTCCTGCGCCTTGGCTTCGGCCGCCTTGATCGCGGTGCCGCGCGCGCCGACCAGCTGCGCGTCGGGATCCTTCATGCCAAATGACGGCCCGTCGATATTGGTGCCGCCCGCGGCAACCAGCGCATCGAGCAGCGGGCCGATGTCGGCGATGTTCGACGTGGTTGCGCGGACCGTGTTGCTGACCTGATAGCCCAGAAAGCGCGGCGGCTGCCCGGGCGTCTGGTTGTTATAGTCATATTGCGGCGACAGGCTGATGCCGCTGGTCTGAATGTCATCGGCCTTGATCCCGCGCTTCTTCGCCGCGGCGATCAGCTTGTCCATTGCGGCGGCGTTCAGGCGCATCGCCTCGACCGCGGTCGGCGCGGTCGTCGTCACGCCAGCGCCAACAGTCGCCTGATCGGGACGCGAGCGCACCTCCTCGCTGACCGAAAAGGCCAGGATCGGTCCCTGCGTTGTCGCTGCGGTCACCGTCGATCCTCCCTGCTGCGCGAAAGCGGGCGCGGCCGCCATCAAAGCCATTCCGGCTGCCATAACGGTGAACAATTGCTTCGTCATTTCATTCTCCTGTTGGCCGGACCCCCGGCCAGTTGTGAAATCCGGTTCCGTAACGCTGACGGAGCAGACCCGTTCCGGCCTTTGCGCGGACGACGCTTGCATGATGCTGAACGCGCCAGTAGCGAGCCGTTCATCATGGCAGCACCGATTTTATCTTATGAAGGCCTCGGCCTCGTTCAGGGCAGCGGCTGGCTGTTCCAGGATCTCGACATCTATGTCGGCGAACGCGACCGGCTGGCGCTGATCGGACGCAACGGCGCGGGCAAGACGACCTTGCTCAAACTGCTCGCGGCCCAGATCGACGCCGACAAGGGCAAGCGCGTCATCGTCCCCGGCACCCATGTCGTGATGCTCGAACAGGAACCCGATTTTTCGCCCTTCGACACTTTGATGGACTTCGCCGTCGCTGCACCCGACGCGCCCGAAGCCTATGAAGTCGAAGCCATCGCCGACCAGCTTGGTATCGACATGAGCCGCACCGCCGCCAGCGCCTCGGGCGGCGAACGCCGCCGCGCCGCGCTCGCCCGCGCGCTCGCCCAAAACCCCGACGTGCTGCTGCTCGACGAACCGACCAACCACCTCGATCTCGCCGCGATCGACTGGCTCGAAAGCTGGCTCGCGCGCTACACCGGTGCCTTCGTCGCGATCAGTCACGACCGCACCTTCCTGACCCGCCTGACTCGCCAGACCTTGTGGCTCGACCGCGGCAGCATCCGCCGCAAGGAAATCGGCTTCGGCGGTTTCGAGGAATGGAGCGACGCGATCGCCGCCGAGGAAGTGCGCGCCGCACAGCGGCTCGATTCGAAACTGCGGCTCGAGGCGCATTGGCTCGAACGCGGCGTCACGGCGCGCCGCAAGCGCAATCAGGGGCGGCTCGAAAAGCTGAAGGAAATGCGCGCCACCCGCGCAGCGATGATCGGCGGTCCCGGAGTCGCCAAACTCGGCCTCGCCAACGACGATGTGCGCTCGAAATCGGTGATCGTCGCCGAGGGCGTGTCGAAAAGCTTCGGTGATCGCGTCATTATCAAAGACTTTGATTTCCGCGTCCAGCGCGGCGACCGCATCGGCATCGTCGGCGCCAATGGCGCGGGCAAATCGACCTTGCTCAAGCTGCTGACCGGGGAAATTTCGCCCGATAAAGGCAAGATCACCCTCGCCCCGACGCTCGACGGCATCGTCATCGACCAGCAGCGCAGCCTGATGTCGCCCGACAAGACCGTGCGCGACATCCTTGCCGACGGCGGTGACTGGGTCGAGGTGCGCGGGGTCAAGAAGCATATTCAGGGTTATCTCAAGGAATTCCTCTTCGACCCCGGCGTCATGGAAGCCAGCGTTGGCGCGCTCTCGGGCGGCGAACGCTCGCGGCTTCTCCTCGCGCGCGAATTCGCCCACGAATCGAACCTGCTCGTGCTCGACGAGCCGACCAACGATCTCGACCTCGAAACGCTCGACCTGCTCCAGGAAGTTATCGCCGACTATGCCGGCACCGTGCTGCTCGTCAGCCACGACCGCGACTTCCTCGACCGCACCGTCACCGTGACCCTTGGCCTCGACGGTTCGGGCAAAGTCGACATCGTCGCGGGCGGCTATGCCGACTGGGAAGCAAAGCGGGTCAAGCCGAACAGCGTCAAAGCCAAAGCATCAACCGCCGCCGCCCCGCCCCCACCGACCGCGCGCAAGAAGCTCAGCTACAAGGATCAGCGCGACTACGACCTGCTGCCGGGCCGGATCACGGCGATCGAGACGGAAATGGCAGCGGCGGAAACCGAGCTGTCCGACGGCACGTTGTTCACCCGCGACCATGAGAAATTTACCGCGCTGACGGGCAAGCTGGAAAAGCTGCGCGAGGAAAAAGCCGCGGCCGAAGATCGCTGGCTGGAACTGGCAGAAGAGATTGAATCGCTTGGCTAAGTCTTGGATTGTGCTTGGCAGACAGAAGCAATTCGAACATGTCGTAACCAAGGGGGAACGACATGAGTGACGATACAGGCCGATCCGAATTGCAGGGCGTCGGGGGATGGCTGGGCTTTCTTGTGTTCGTCCTCGGTATCCTCTCACCGGCGCGAATGTTGTTCCAGACAATCGCAAACATACGTGAAACGGCCATCATGGGTCAGGTGCTTGGCCCCAACGCATCTATCTATATTCAATTCAGTTGGGCGCTGGTCGCAGCATCAGCCGCCGGGTCGATCTTTCTCGCCTATCGGCTGCTGGCGGTTCATCGCTGGTCATCGGTCCGGATCGTCCTCATTGGCCTCTGGTGCCTTGCCTCTATCCCGACGCTGATTGATGCTTTGGTTGGATCGATCCTTTTCCCTGAGTTTGTTGGCGCCATAGTTCCTGAAGCTCTATGGTCGGCCGCCAAATCGAGCATTTCGGCGACGATCTGGACAGCCTATCTTATGAAATCGAAGCGCGTCGCGAATACCTACATCAAGGATAACGACGAAACGCAGCGCATCTTCGGCTAACAATCACCCCGTCCCATAAAACCGCGCCAACCGATCCAGCGCCAGCCCCAGCACCAGCTTGCCCGACCGCGCCGGCCACCCCAGCCCTTTCTCCGCCCCGGCAATCCCCTCACCCGCACAAATCACCCGCCAGCAGATGTCGGATAGCCCCGGCCCCGCCGCATCGAGCGCGGCGTGAAAGCGCCGGTGCGCATCGATCCGCGCCAGCGATGCATCCGCCGCGCGCGCGCCGCCGCGGCTCTTCGCAGGCGGCGCGGCGTCCCAGCGCATCGTCACCCGTGCCGCCAGCCCGGCGCGCTCATAATCGGCGCGCAGCCGCTCGCCCGCATCCAGCTGCGCCTGCGTCAAATGACCGCGCGCGGCCAGCCACGCGATCGGGCTCTCGGCAACATTCACCGTAACCTGCCGCATCGTCTGCGGGCCGCTTTTGTCGGGGTCGATCCGGTCATCGGGATGCAGGCGGGTAGCAAGCTGGCGTGCGGTCATGGCAATCTCCTTGATTCGAAGACAGGCCTTGACAGTGGATTATTTTGTAGGAAAGAAGAAACCGATTTGGTTATTTGAAGGTTTTGTGATGATCAACAGCATCCGCTCGGTGCGTCGCGCCAAAGGTCTGACTCTTGATGAAGTCGGCGCGCGCTGCGATCCGCCGACCACCGCGCAAACGATCGGTCGCCTCGAAACCGGCACCCGCAACCTGTCGCTAGGCTGGATGAACCGCATCGCCGCCGCGCTCGGGGTCGATGCTGCCGAGCTGGTGCAATTGCCGCAAGATACCCGGCTGACCATAACCGCCCATCTCGGCGCCGATGGCGCGCACGCGCCGACGCGGGTCGAACAGGCGCTCACCGCGCGCCCGGCAGAGGACATGATCGCGGTGCGCGTCACCTCGTCGATCGGCGATTACCGCGCCGGGGACGAAATCTGGTGCCGCCGGATCGAGGGCGACTGGACCAGCGCGCTGAACCGCGACCTGCTCGTCCCCCGCCCCGCCGGACGCTTCTTCTTTGCGCGCCTACTCAACGTCGATGGAGAAAAGCTCCATCTGCTGCCGCTCGGCACCGGCGCCCGGCAACAGGTTGTCAGCAACCCGCCGTGGGCAGCCGTCGCGGTGCGCCTGATCCGCACGCTTTAAGTGGCTGTCTCCCCTCCCCTGCGCGTCCTGTCTATCGCGACGCTGTTCCCCGACGCGGCGCGCCCCAACTTCGGGCTGTTCGTCGAAAAGAGCCTGCGCGCGCTCGCCGCGCAGCCGGGGATCGAACTCACCGTCGTCGCACCGATCGGCCTGCCGCCCTTCCCGCTCTCGCTGCACCCGCGCTATCGCAAGCTCCGCGCCCTGCCGCGGACCGAGCATTGGAGCGGCCTCACCGTCCACCGCCCGCGCTTTCCGCTGATCCCGCGCATCGGCGCGCGCTTCAACCCGGCAATGGTCGCGCGCGCCGTGCTGTCGGCGGTACCCAGCCAGACATTCGACGTCATCGACGCCCAATTCTTCTACCCCGACGGCCCCGCCGCGATGCGCGTCGCCGCCGCGCTCGGCCTCCCCTTTTCGGTCAAGGCGCGCGGCGCCGACATCAGCCATTTCGGCCATGATCCCGCGACCGCACCGCAGCTGATCGAGGCCGCCGACAAGGCCGCGGGTCTGCTCGCCGTATCGGACGCGATGCGCCGCGACATGGCCGCGATCGGCATCGATCCCGCCAAGGTGGCCGTCCACTATACCGGCATCGACGGTGCACGATTTTCGCCGGGTGATCGAAACGAGGCCCGCACCGCGCTGGGCATGAATGACGCACCCGCGATCCTCACCGTCGGCGCGCTGATCACCCGCAAGGGACAGGCGCTTGTGATCGAGGCGCTGCCCGCCCTTCCCGATGTTCATTATTGGCTGGCGGGTGCTGGCGAAGAGGAAGGCCGCTACCGCGCGCTGGCACAGCGGCTCGGCGTCGAAGCGCGGGTCCATTTTATGGGTCCGGTCGCCAACGCCGACCTGCCGATGCTTTATCGCGCTGCCGATGTTGTCGTCATGCCGTCGGTCAGCGAAGGCCTCGCCAATGCCTGGGTCGAGGCGCTCGCCTGCGGCACCCCGATCGTCATCAGCGATGCGGGGGGGGCCGCAGAACTCGTTACGTCACCCGTCGCAGGTCGCATCGCCGCGCGCGCACCCGAGGCGATTGCAGCCGCAGTGCAGGCAATCCTGGCCAACCCGCCTGCGGCGTCAGCCGTCGCCGCCAGCCTCGCGGGCCGCTTCGACTGGGACCGCAACGGCCGCGAACTCGCCGAACATCTGCGCTTCTGCGCGGGTCGTTAAACGACCGCGCCGTCGTCCTTGCGTTCGACCCGCTCGCCGCCGTCCATGCCCGAACTGGTACGCGGGACAAAGCTGTCGGGACCAACCTTCAGCCACACCAGCACCGGGGTCGACATCAGCACCGACGAATAGCCGCCGATAAACACGCCGAACAGCATCGCCGCGGTGAAGCCGAAAATCACATCGGGGCCGAAAAGCAACAGCACGCCGAGCGCGAGCACCATGGCCAAGGTCGTCATGACGGTGCGCGACAGCGTTTCGTTGATGCTGAGATTCAGGAGCGGAACGATCTCCATCTTGCGGTATTTCTTCAGGTTTTCGCGAATGCGGTCATACACCACGATCGTGTCGTTGAGTGAGTAACCCACGATCGTCAGCAACGCCGCGACGCTGTTCAGGTCGAACTGCATCTGCGTCACCGCGAACAGCCCGAACGTCAGCGAAACCTCGTGGAACAAACGCCCCAGCGCGCCGACCCCGAACTGCCATTCGAAGCGGATCCAGATATAGATCGAAATACCGATGATCGCGAGGCCCAGGCTGATCGCGCCGGTGCGGATCAATTCGCCTGACACCTTGCCCGACACGGTTTCCACCGAACCCGCCTTCGCGGTCGGGAAGGCTTTCTGGATACCCGCGACCAGTTGCTGTCCCGCGCGCTCGGCGGCAGACTTGTCGCCTTCGGGCAGCGCGGTGCGGATCGACACCGCTTTGTCGGATCCGAACTGCTGGATCGTCGCTTCGCCCAAGCCGATGTTCCCGACCTTTTCGCGGATCTCATCGATCGGCGGCATAGTCTGCGCGAATTCGACCCGCACCGACTGGCCGCCGACAAAGTCGACGCCAAGATTGAGGCCTTTGACCGCGACCAGCGCGATCGAAATGACGACCAGGAAAAAGCTCATGAAGGACGCGATTTTCCGCCACTGCAGAAAATCGATATTGGTGTCGTCGGGGACGAGTTTGAGCAAGCGCATCTCTTCGCTCCCTTAAATGTTGATCGACGTCGGACGCGTCGTCCGCAGCCAATGGGCGACGAACATGCGCGTCACGGTGACGGCGGTGAAAACGCTGGTGACGATGCCGATGGTCAGCACCACGGCAAAGCCCTTGATCGGCCCGGAGCCGAACCAGAACATCAGCGCCGCGGCGATGACATTGGTGACGTTGGCGTCGAAAATCGCGCGGCTCGCTTCGGAATAGCCCAGCTCGACGGCCTGAAATACCTTGCGACCGCGTTTCAGCTCTTCCCGTATTCGTTCATTGATCAGCACGTTGGCATCGACTGCCGCGCCGATCGTCAGCACGAACCCGGCGATCCCCGGCAAGGTCAGAGTCGCATTGAACGCCGCCATGATGGCGACGATCAGGAACACGTTAAAGAACAGCGCGATGTTGGCGTAAACGCCAAAGCGGCCATAAACGAGCACCATCAGCGTCAGCACCGACACGGTGGCGATGATGCCCGCGATCACACCTTTGCGGATCGAATCGGCGCCCAGTTCGGGGGTCACGGTGCGTTCTTCGACCACCGCCATTTTCACCGGCAAGGCGCCCGACCGCAACGAGATTGCCAACGCGTTGGCGGTCGCGGGGGTGAAGCTGCCCGAAATCTGGGCGCTGCCGCCCAGGATCGGTTCGTTGATCGACGGCGCCGACAGCACCTTGCCGTCGAGCACCATCGCAAAGCGTTTTCCGACATTCTGTGCGGTCACCTTGGCAAAGGTGCTCGATCCGCCCGAATCGAAACTGATGTTGACGACGGCCTGACCATTTTGCTGGTCGAAACCTTGCTTCGCATTGATCAACTGCTCACCGCTGATCATCACCTGGCGGCGCAGCACTTCAAACGCCGCGCCGCTGCCCTCGCCTTCGGCATAGGGAACGATTTCGCTGCCCACCGGCACCCGCCCGGCGGCGGCTTCGGCAGGGTCGGCGTTGGGGTCGACCATGCGGAATTCCAGCCGCGCGGTCTTGCCGATCAATTCTTTCAGCGCCGACGGATCCTGCAAACCCGGCACCTGGACGACAACGCGGTCGTTGCCCTCCCGGATGATCGTCGGTTCGCGGGTACCCAGATCGTTGACGCGCTTGTCGATGATGTCGCGCGCCGAATCCATCGCATCGGCGACCGCCTGCGTCTGTCCGGCGGTGGTCGGGGTCATCACGATGCGGCTGGTATCGATGATGTCGATGTTCCAGTCGCGCTGGCCCGTCATCGCCGCGCCCTGCGTCTGGCTAAACAGCCGGTCGCGCGCATCGTCGAGCTGCTTCTGGTCGCGGATCATAAAGCTGATCTTGCCGCCCGCCGTCGACAGTTCGCCAATCGCGATGTCATCGTCGGGGCCGCGCTCGCCGCGCATCGCGGTACGCACGGTCTTTTCCATATTGGTCAGCTGCGTCTTGCGCAGGTCGTCGATGTCGGCCTCGAGCAGCAAGTGGCTGCCGCCGGCCAGATCGAGACCCAGATTGACCTTGGCCTGCAGGAACGACGGCAGATTGTTCAGCGTCTTTTCGGGCAGGAAGCTGGGGATGGAAAAGATGACGCCCAGCAACAGGATGATGCTGATGCTGATGGTTTTCCAGCGCGGGAAATCGAGCATGGTCTAATGGTCCGATAGCATGCGCGGGGCGGCAGCGACGCCGACCCCGCCGCGTCAGTCGTTGGCGGGCTTGCCGCCGGGCTGCATCACGTCGGCCAGGGTCGCCTTGACGACCTTGATCTTGACGCCCTGCGCGATTTCAACATCGACGAAATCATCGTCGACGCGCGTCACCTTGCCAACGATGCCGCCGCCCGTCACCACCTGATCGCGTGGCTTGACCGCCGCGATCTTGTTGCGCTGTTCCTTGGCGCGCTGCTGCTGCGGGCGGATCAGGAAGAACCAGAACACCACAAAGATCAGCAGATAAGGGACCAGCATCAGGAAACCGGCAGCCCCGCCGCCCGATCCGGCCGCCTGGGTCAGAAGCAATTGCGTCGACATGGATGAAAAACTTTCCGTTTGAAAACGCAGCCCGTTCCGCAAGGAACCGGCGCGCATAGAATGGCGCGGCGCCTATCATGCAGGCGCGCCGCGCGCAACCAGTGGCTACGCCGCGCCCCTCCCCAGGCGACCGCGCTCGAAATGGGGAGGATGGGCCGAAGGTCAAGGGCGCGGCGGCGTTTCCGCTAGTCCACCGCCGCAATGCTCAGGAGAGCCTTGCATCCCCCGCCGACCCGCGCTAGGGGCCACGCCTGCCCAACAGGGCCGGTCGGGACGTAGCGCAGCCTGGTAGCGCATCACACTGGGGGTGTGGGGGTCGGAGGTTCGAATCCTCTCGTCCCGACCAATTTTCAAACGATCAAATTCTCGTAAGCGGCGGGCAGCGGCCGGAGCCGCCACCCGCGCCCGGGATCAGTTTGCGGCTGGCGGAGCCTCCGGCGGCGGCGCCCCGGCGCGCGCGCCACGCATCGCGCCGATCTCGGCCTTGTCGATCACACCGTCGCCATTGGCATCGACATGCTTGATGAACGCATCAACCTTGTCCGGCGAGGCCATCGTCGGATCGCCCTGCCGCTGCGCGCGCATTTCGGCCATTTTGGTGACCTCCGCCTTGTCGAGCTTGCCGTCGCCATTGGTGTCGATCATCGCGAACAGACGGCCGTCGTCCGGCTTCGGCTGCGCGGCCGCCATCACCGGAATGGCAAGGCCGATCGCAGCGGCAATCATCGTCAATTTCTTCATGAATAGTCCTTTTGGTCGTGGTCGGCGAAATCGCCGGAATGCCCCGGCGCCGACATGACAGCTCAGGCGTCGCAAAACTATGGCAAGCGGACTCGGCTCGTCACGGTTTCAGCACGACCTTCCCCACCACCTCGCGACGTTCGAGCATCGCAAAGCCTTCGCGCCAGTCGGCAAGGTCGCGCGCGGCGTGGACGTGCGGGCGGATCGTCCCCGCCGCCGCCAGCGCGTCGATCGCCGCGACATTTTCCGCGCCGCGATCCGGAAAGCGGCGGCCATATTCGCCCGCGCGCACCCCCACGACCGAAAACCCCTTGATCAGCGGCATGTTCACCGAAACGTCGGGAATGCGTCCCGACGCAAAGCCGATCACCAGCAACCGCCCGCCGAACGCGATACAGCGGGTCGATTCGTCGAACACATCGCCGCCGACGGGATCGAAGATGACATCGGCTCCTGACCCGTCGGTCAGTTCCTTCACCCGCTCACGAAACCCCGGCCCGCCGTCGATCACCGCGTCCGGCGCGTAGAGCCGCGCAATCGCATCGCGCTTGTCCGCGCTGCTCGCCGCCGCGATCACCCGCGCGCCGAGTGCCTTGGCCAGATCGACCGCCGCCAGCCCGACGCCGCCCGCCGCGCCATGCACCAGCACCCACTCGCCGGGTTCGACGCGCGCGCAGCGGACCAGCGCGACATAGGCGGTCAGATACGCGACCGGATAGGCTGCCGCTTCCTCCCATGTCAGCGCCTCTGGCTTCGCGCGCAGCGCCCCCACGGGCGCGACGCAATATTCTGCCATCGCGCCGAAACGGTTGCCGCCGACCACCGCGTCCCCGACCTGCCAGTCCGCAACGCCCGCGCCCAGCGCATCGACCTCACCGGAAAACTCCAGCCCCGAGACGAACGGCAACGGCGGCTTCAGCTGATAATCGCCGCGCGTCATCAACAGGTCGGGGAAATTCACCGCCGCCGCGCGCACCCGCACCCGCACCTCCCCCGGTCCGGGCTGCGGCATCGGCAGATCGGCCAGCGCCGCTCCTTCATGGCCGGGCAGCAATTCGGTCACCTGCAATCCCCGCATCAAAAAGGCCTTTCCTACAATTCACCGATATGGTTCGTTTGTTCATTCGCAAGAACCACAGGAGCGAATCATGCCAAAACCAGACTGTCAAGGCGCCGCCGCCGACGCGCTGATCGATGCCGTCATCGACCGCGAAGGCCGATATGTAAACCATCCCGCCGATCGCGGCGGCCCAACTTGTTGGGGGATTACCGAAGCGGTCGCCCGCGCGCAGGGCTATGCCGGCGCCATGCGGGATCTGCCGCGTACCGAGGCCGCCGCGATCTATCGCCGCATCTATTGGCTGCGCCCCGGTTTCGACAGGATTGCGCTCCGCGCGCCGCAAATCGCCACCGAATTGTTCGACACCGGCGTCAATATGGGCACCGCCACCGCGGTCGGCTTTCTCCAGCGGGCGCTCAATGCGCTCAATCGCACCGCGCGCGACTATCCCGACATCGCGGTCGATCGCGATATCGGCCCGCGCACTTTGTCGGCGCTCGACGGCTTTCTGAGCGCGCGCGGCAAGGGCGGCGAGACCGTCCTGCTGCGCGCGATGGAGGCGTTGCAGGGCGAACGCTACATCGCACTCGCCGAACGCCGTCCCAGCCAGGAGGCGTTTCTCTACGGCTGGCTCGCCAACCGGATCGGCCCGGACTGAACACTTTTCCGGGCCTCGACAGATCGTAAACTTTGACAACTTCCGACAAAAGGACATCCGACCATGAGCATTATCGACGGCCTGATCGGCCCGATCGCCAAGCTGATCGACAAGATCATTCCCGACCCCGACGCGCGCGACCGCGCCAAGCTCGAGCTGCTGAAAATGGAGGGCAGCCAAGAAATGGAGGCGATCCGCACCCGGATGACCGCGATCGTCGCCGAAGCGAACAGCGCCGACCCATGGACCAGCCGTGCTCGGCCCAGCTTCCTCTATGTCATGTACGCGCTGCTATTATGGGCCATTCCGATGGGCCTGATCGCCGCCGCGCGGCCTGAGATGGCGAAAGGGATTGCCGAAGGCATGAACGCCTATCTCGCGGGCATCCCCGAACCCCTCTACGCGCTGTTTGGCACCGGGTATCTGGGGTACACCGCGGCAAGGGCGTGGGGGAAGGCGAAGAGGGTGGAGGGGTAAAACCGCCCACCAATTCCGTTCGTGTCGAGCGAAGTCGAGACACCCAGCAGGGTGGCGCCGTACCGGCGAGCATCTCGACTTCGCTCGATGCGAACGGATTTAGGAGGCTGCGCCTTCCACAACCCCCGCCAAATTCGCCAGCGAGCTCTTCAACCCCGCCACATGATCCTTTGCCGAAATCCCCGGCGGCACATGATGCGCATCGATCGTCACCAGCGTCCCGCCGCTCTGCCGCGACAGATGCCAATGCATCGCCATTGTCCCCGAAAAGCGCGGATCGTCGGAGGCGAACTCGACCTCCCACACAATCAGCCGCCCGTCGTCGAGCGTCGAAATATACACCTCGACGACATCACTATCGTCATCGCTTTTGGTGTCGACATCTGCGTCATCGAACGTGAGCCGCATCAGAAAGCCGCCGCCCGCGCTTAAGTCGACATGCTCGAACCTCCCCGACGCGCCCTCGGGCGGCAACCATCGCGCCAGCTTTGCTTCGCTGGTGAAGGCCGAAAAGACGTCGACCAGCGGCGCGGCGATCAGCCGTTCGGCATGATCGATGCGCCGCGTTTTCTTGGTCGGTTTCAAGTCAGCGCGGCTTTGATCGCGGCCACCGCCGCATCGGCGGCGGCGCCATCGGGACCGCCGCCCTGCGCCATGTCGGGCCGCCCACCGCCGCCCTGCCCGCCGAGCGCCGCGACCGCGAGCTTGACGAGATCGACGGCATTGTGGGTTACGCCATCGGTCACCCCGACCGCGACCGAAGCGCGCCCGTCATTGACCGCGATCAGCATCGCGACGCCGCTGCCGACCTGCTTCTTCAGCCCATCGACTGTGCCGCGCAATTCCTTGGGATCCAACCCATCGACGACCTGCGCGATGAACGCGGTATCGCCCACCTGTTCGACCGCCGGACCGCTTGCAGCGCCACCGCCGCCCATCGCCAAGGCCTTCTTGGCATCGGCCAGCTCGCGCTCGGCCTTCTTGAGCGCCTCGGCCAGCTGCGCAACACGCGCCGGGACATCGTCGGGCGATGTCTTGAGCGCCGCCGCCGCCGCCTTGAGCGCCTCGTCGCGACCGTTCAGCCACTGGCGCGCCGCTTCGCCGGTCAGCGCCTCGATGCGCCGCACGCCGGAAGACACCGCCGACTCGCTGATGATCTTGAGCAACGCAATGTTACCCAGCGCGCGGACGTGCGTCCCGCCGCACAGCTCGACCGAGTAATGATTCTCGGTCGCCTTACCCATGCTGAGCACGCGCACTTCGTCGGCATATTTCTCGCCGAACAGCGCCAGCGCGCCCGCCGCGACGGCGTCGTCGGGGGTCATCAGCCGCGTCGTCACCGCCTCATTGCCCCGGATCTGCGCGTTGACGTCGGCCTCGACGTCGGCGATCTCCTCGGCGCTCAGCGCCTTGGGGTGCGAGAAGTCGAACCGGAAACGGTCCTCCGCAACGAGGCTGCCCTTCTGCGTCACATGCCCGCCCAGCCGATTGCGCAGCGCGGCGTGAAGCAAGTGCGTTGCGCTATGATTGGCACGAATGCGGTCGCGTCGGTCGGCATCGACGGTCAGCTGCACGGTATCGCCGACCTGCAGGCTACCCGCCTCCAACTTGGCGTGATGCGCATGCAGACGCCCGAGTGGCTTGCCGGTGTCGCTCACCGACGCCTTGGCGCCGCCCAATGTCGCGATCGTGCCGCTGTCGCCCATCTGGCCGCCGCTTTCGCCATAGAATGGCGTCTGGTTGGTCAGCACGACCAGTTCGTCGCCCGCTTTGGCTTCGCCGACCGACACGCCGTCCTTGACGAGTGCGATCACCTGCCCTTCGCCCGATGTCGCGCCATAGCCGGTAAATTCCGTGCTGCCGTTGGTTTCGGCCAGGTCGAACCAGACTTCTTCCGACGCCTTTTGCCCGCTGCCCTTCCAAGCCGCGCGTGCCGCCGCCTTCTGCTGCGCCATCGCCGCATCGAAGCCCGCGCGATCGACCGCAATGTCCTGCGTCCGCAGCGCATCCTCGGTCAGATCATAAGGGAAGCCAAAGGTGTCATAGAGCTTGAACGCGACCTCGCCGGGCAAGATCGCGCCTGCACCCATGCCGACCGTCGCCTCGTCGAGCAGCCGCAATCCCTTGTCGAGCGTCTGGCGGAACTTCGTTTCCTCGCGCTCGAGCGTCTCGGCGATCAGCGGCTGCGCGCGGATCAACTCGGGATAGGCGGCGCCCATCTCGGCGGTCAGCGACGGCAGCAGCCGGTACATCAACGGATCCTTGGCTCCGAGCAGATGCGCATGGCGCATCGCGCGGCGCATGATCCGGCGCAGCACATACCCGCGCCCTTCGGCCGACGGCAGCACGCCATCGGCAATCAGAAAGCTCGATGCGCGCAGATGGTCAGCAATCACCCGGTGGCTCGCCTGCGTCGCGCCCTCGGCCGGAATCCCCGTCAAGTCGACCGATGCCGCGATCAGCGCCTTGAACGTGTCGATGTCATAATTGTCGTGGACGCCCTGCAGCACCGCCGCAACGCGCTCCAGCCCCATGCCGGTGTCGATGCTGGGTCGCGGCAGGTCGACGCGGTCGCCCGGACCGCGCTGGTCATACTGCATGAACACCAGGTTCCAGATTTCGACGAAGCGGTCGCCGTCCTCTTCGGGCGATCCCGGCGGGCCGCCCCAGATATGGTCGCCATGGTCGTAAAAGATTTCGCTGCACGGCCCGCACGGGCCGGTGTCGCCCATCGACCAGAAATTGTCGTTGGTCGCGATGCGGATGATCCGCTCTTCGGGCAGTCCGGCGATCTTTTTCCACAGGTCGAACGCTTCGTCGTCGGTGTGATAGACGGTGACCGTCAACCGCTCGGGCGCCAGCCCCCAGGTCTTGGTGATCAGCGTCCACGCATGGAGGATCGCCTGTTCCTTGAAATAGTCGCCGAACGAGAAATTGCCCAGCATTTCAAAGAAGGTATGATGCCGCGCGGTGAAGCCGACATTGTCGAGGTCGTTATGCTTGCCGCCAGCACGGACGCATTTCTGCGCCGACACCGCGGTGCTGTACGGCCGCTTTTCCAGCCCGGTGAAGACATTCTTGAACGGCACCATCCCCGCGTTGACGAACATCAACGTCGGGTCGTTGTACGGCACCAGCGGCGCCGACGGCTCGATATGGTGCCCGGTGCCCCCGAAATAGTCGAGGAACGAGCGGCGAATGTCGTTGGTCGATGTCATGCGCGCGAATTAGGGATTTTGCAGGCATGCGACAAGCCGCTTCGTGTCGATGACCGTCATCGGCCCGATCGGTCAGAAATTCGTGGCAATCCCCCTGCCCAGATAACAGGGCAATTGCCGCAGCACATCGGCCTTTGGCACCCCGTCCTCGATCAGCGCGGCGGGCACTTCGGAGGTGTCGGTGCGCACCACCGTCCACTCGGCGCCGGGGGCGGTGCGATGGACGGCGACATAGCCGCAATCCATCGTGCCATCCTTGCGATCGCCGCGGAAATCGAAGGCAGCGTAGAGCCCCGGCGGCTGTCCCGCGGGATCGGCATACCAGCTGACGCGCAGCACGCGGAGCGTGCCATCGGCCCACAGGATCGGACGCTTGCGCAGGTTCATTTCCCATTCGAGCCGCGGGTTCCCCGCCTGGAACGACAGCCGCAGCATCGCATAGGCGCTGGCGTAATCGCGCTTCGCAAGCGCCATCGTGTACGCAGCGAAGCGGCCCATCGCGGCGCTTTCGTCGGTCGCCGCGACGGTAAACGCCGCGCCGTCGGCGCCCGTCGCGATCCGTTCGACCTCGGGACCGAGCGGCGGTGCCTGCGCCGCGGCCGCGCTCGCAATCATCCCCAGCGCGGCGAGCGGCAGCCAGCGCCTTCGGTCAATAGCCATAATAGGCGCCGCCCTTTTCGCGCGCGCGCTGCCAGGCAGGGCGCGCGTGACAGGCGTTCACAAAGGCCGCGAGCTTGGAATAGCGCGGCGCCATCCCCTGCATGATTGCGATTTCGGCGGGGAAGCTCAGCATGATGTCCGCCGCCGACAGGCTGTCGCCGATGAAGTGACCGTTGTCGCCGACGCGGCTTTCCATATAGGCGAAATGCGCATCGAGTTGCTGGTTGATCCGCGGTTCGAGTGGCGCCGCGGCTTCGCCCAGCCGCGACGTATAGATGCGCAGCAGGATCGGGGTCATCGCCGACCCTTCGGCAAAATGCAGCCATTCGAGATGGCTGATATGATCGTCGCTGCCGCGCTCGGGCACCAGATACCCACCGCCATGCCGCTCGCACAGATATTCGGTGATCGCCCCCGATTCGATGATCACGCGGTCGCCATCCGAAATCACCGGCGATTTGCCGAGCGGGTGGACCGCGATCAGTTCGGGCGGCGCCAGGTTGGTCGTCGCATCGCGGTCATAAAATTTGACCTCATAAGGCGCGCCGATTTCCTCGAGCAGCCACAGGATGCGCTGCGAGCGGCTGTTGTTCAGATGGTGGACGATCAGGGTCATATTACTCTCCTCAAGGGGTCAGTTCGTATAGGTGCCGTTGCGGTCGATCAGCGCCGCCAGCTCGCGGACCAGCTTCGCGCCGAGGATGGCGGTGACATCGCCGATGTCGCGGCCGGGATGATGCTCGACGATGTCGGCGCCGACGATCGGTGCGGTCTGTTTGTGCAGTACCGCCAGCACTTCGCGCACCGTCAGCCCGCCCGGCTCGGGATGCGCGACGCCGGGCGCCGCCGACGGATCGATGCCGTCGAGGTCGATCGAGATGTAGAGCGGACCGTCCAGCACCGGGACGCGATCGGGGGTAAAATCGGCCATCGAAATGGCCTCGACCCCGAAGCGCGCCGCCTGTTCGCGGCAATGGCTATTGAGGGTACGGATGCCGACCTGCACCAGCCGCGCCGCGTGGCCCGCCTCGCAGATGCGCGCGAAGGGCGAGGCGTGGCTGCGCGGGTTTCCAGCGAAATCATCATAGAGATCGGGGTGCGCGTCGAAGTGGAGAATGTTCACCGGCCCAAAACAGGTCGCCGCGGCCGCGACGAGCGGAAAGGTCACCGCATGATCGCCCCCGAGCGCCAGCGGCACCTCGCCATCCTCCTGCAACATCACGACGTGGCGGCGGATCGCGGCATCGTCCTGCGCGGTGTTTTCGGTCAGCGGCAGGTCGCCGTCGTCGGTGAACGCGATGTCCGTCCCGATCTCCGGGCCAAGCTCGCTCGCCATATTGCCGCGGTCGCTGAACAGCGCCGCGCGGATCGCGGCAGGCCCGGCGGCCGCGCCGCGTTCAAAGCTGCTGTTAATATCGGTGGGCAGGCCAAAGAGGCGGATCGCAGGCATGGCTCGCTTGTACCTGTTGACAGAGCGCACGCAAGGCACGGCGAAAGGGATCGCGATGGTGAGACAGGATAACGGCGCCGACGTGAACGAGGCCCGGTCCACAGCGCCCTTCCCACCGCCCGTTAACATCGGGTGAAGTCGAGATTTCACTCGACTTCGAGCATGGTCGATGGGTGTCTCGACTTCGCTCGACACGAACGGACATGAAACGGCGTTCGCTAACGACCAGTTGCGGACCTCGTGCAATCTTGGGAAGTACCCACAACAGACGCTGAGCTACCGAACCGGGCGTCGCGACGAAGATAGGTATGATGTGACTATGCCAAAATGGATTTTCTTCATCCCCTTTCTGTGGATTGTCGGTTTTGTGGCAGCTTCCATATGGTATCGCCGCTCGAAGGACGAACCCATTTTCCCACGGTTGCCTGACGACGCCGATTTTGGTGAGAAGGGATGCTCTGGACGATCGCTCAAGAGCCCGTTGTCCAAGATTGGCGGTGCTAACCGATGTCTTCTCGTAACGGTGCGAGAAGGAAAGTTGACCATAACGCCTCAGTTTCCATTCAACCTCATGTTTCTGCCTGAGATTTACGGGCTAGATATCAAAGTGCCCGTTCACACCATTGCCTTTGTAAAACCGGTGTCGTCGCTATTCCAGAAGGCGCTACGAATCGAATTCACTCGCGGCGGCCCCGCGCCGGTGGAGGTGGTGCTGAATGACGAGAGAGGGTTCGAGCGAGCGATCAGCCCTCGCGTTACGGTGCCGGGCGATCGCAGCTCAAAGAAGATGGCGGCCGACGAAAAAACCGCACCTTCTTGTTTGCTCGTACTTTCTTTGCAATTTGGGGAGCTGGTGCTTTGTTTGCCGCAGTTTCCGGCTTTCAGGATGATCAGCGATTCCGGCGCGATGGAATTGCCACCATGGCGACCTACGTAAATCCGAATCAAGCTCTCGATCACCAGACTGAAATGGGTGTCCTTCAATATGAGGTTGATGGCGTCGTTTATCGCGTGAATTCCATTTATGGAATCGGTCTGTTCGAAGTGGGCGATCATGAAAAGGTCTATTACTTGCGGTCAAACCCGCAGGAGGCTCGCCAAGATTCCTATTCGAATTTCAACATGCTTTGGCTTGTGCTCGGTGCGCTGGGCCTGTCCGTATCAATCTTTGGCGGCATGGTCGCCAAGAGGATTTGGTAGTTCAAGCCGGTCAGAACGAAGTTGCTCCGAAACGTCCGCTTTCCACCTGAAAGCCGACATCTCCGGCACCACCGAAAAAGCAGCCACAGCCCAAAAGGTCAACGGCCGGCGGGTCCACCTGCGGGGAGAGGGGAGTGCAGGTGCCCAACAGCTACAAGGGGGGCTGAAGACCCGCCGCCGTTTCCCGGTCGGTCCGCTCATGCGAACCGACCGGATCGGGATCAGTTGATGTCGTCGCCCTCATCGCCGGGACCGGCCATCATTTCTTCCGCCACCGCGTCGGTGCGGCTGCGGATGGCGGCTTCGAGCCGGTCCATCAGTTCGGGATTTTCCTTGAGGAAGGTCTTTGCATTTTCGCGGCCCTGGCCGATGCGGATCGAGTCATAGCTGAACCAGGCGCCCGACTTTTCGACGATCCCGGCCTTGACGCCCAGATCGAGGATCTCGCCGATCTTCGAAATGCCCTGCCCGTACATGATGTCGAATTCGACCTGCTTGAACGGCGGCGCGACCTTATTCTTCACGACCTTGACCTTGGTCGTGTTGCCGACGATCTCGTCGCCATTCTTGATCTGGCCGGTGCGG
>JAESGH010000094.1_pt1 | contig 64181 bp, 53 predicted proteins | sample 9269641 | NCBI WGS metagenome assembly JAESGH01 (sample SAMN14515345, study PRJNA621665) | algae metagenome | isolation source: Phormidium tanganyikae FI6-MK23 and co-occurring heterotrophs from granitic... | place: USA: Fort Irwin, California | collected 1998-05-24 | reverse complement strand
GTCCCGAAGATCCTGCGAAAGCGTGCGTGCCATCCATACTGGCCTCCTGCCACCAGCAGGGAGCGTGAATCACATCAGGCCGCCTATGGGAATCCCCACCGAGTCAGTTCGTGTGGAAACCGCTCTAGAAGCCGACGACGATCGAGCCAATGAAGGTCCGCGGAGAACCGATCTGGACGAACGGCACCGAGTTGTTCGCAAGCTGGCCGTCGAAGCCGCCGACATAGAGCTTGTCGAACAGGTTCGACACGTTGAGCTGGAAATAGACCTTGTCGCCGAAGCCCGCCCAGTCGAGGTTCAGACGGGCGTCGAGATCGACCAGCGTGTAGGCCGGCGCCTTCGCACCATAGACGACCGTGTTGGCGACGCCATTGACCGTCTGGTACAGCGGCGTGTTCTGGTCGTTGACGTAACGCGGGCCGGTGCGCTTCACCTGCACGCCGAGTTCGACCGGGCCGAGCTGGCCCTGGGCGCGACCGCCGAAGGTGTAGGTCGGCGAACCCGATTCGCGCTTGCCCTTGGTCAGCGCGAACGACTGCTGGCCAACCGCCGTACAGCCATAGAAGCCCGCTGCGACGTCGGCCGCGGCGCACGTGCCGAGACGGACATTGTCCTTGATTTCCGACTTCAGGTACGAACCGAAGGCATAGACCGAGAGTTCGGGGATCGGGCGGTACGAGACGCTGGCGTCGATGCCATATTTGTCGACGCGGCCGAGGTTACGGTAAACGTTACGCTCGGTCTCGGGATCGAACGACGAAGCGAGACGATCGTGGAAGATCGTGTACCAGGGACCGATCTGCGCCTGGACCTTGCTCGTCGAGTAACGGACGCCGACGTCGAAATTGTCGGTGGTTTCGGGCTTCGGATTCGCCTGATCGGTGTCCGTCGGGAAATAGAAGGCGTTGTAGAGATTGTCCGTACCCGGGACCTGAACGCCTTTCGAATAGTTGGCGAAGATGCTGATGTCGCCCGTCGCGTCGAAGGTCAGGCCGACGTTCGGCGTGAACTTGTTATACTTGCGGATGCGCTGCTGCGGACCCTGCACCGGCGCGGTGACGCCAGGGGCGATGGTGACGGTCGGGTTCGCTGCCAGCCAGGCCTGCAGGCCAGCGGTGTTCGTGCCGAAGCATTCGACGAAGCCGGTCGCGCTCGAGGTCGCGCAATAGTTGTTCAGGTCGCGCTTGAACATCTTGTACGAACCGCCGACCTGCACGGTCAGGGCGCCGAATTCGCCGCGATATTCGCCGCCGACGAGGTTCAGCGTCGCGATCGACTTGCGGTCGCGCTTCTGCAGGACGTTGCCCGACGCATCGGCCAGCGGGTCGTTGACCGGGAAGACGTCGAAGGGCTTGCCATTGGCCTGCAGGAAACCCGTTTCGCCGGTCTGGCGGTGGCGTGCGCGGTCGAGGCTGTAGAACACGCGGAACGTGTGTTCGTCGTTCAGCTCATAGCGCAGACCGGCGATGACGCCGTAGCGACGGGTCTGCGTCTGGCTGGGGGCGAGGACGCGGACGGTGTCGAGCAGGTCGCCGTCGCCGTTGAGATCGCGGCCATAATAGGGAGTGCCGCCGATATAGCCCATCTGGCAGCTCACCGTCGCGCTGTTCGGCGTGGTGTTGCAGTTTGCGGCGCCGCCGGTCGGGTTGACGTCGCGGCGCGCTTCCTGGCCGACGACCGTGCCGCCGCCGTTCGCCTTCACATATTGGAAGCTGGGGTCGACCGTCAGGACGAGGCCCTGCGCCAGCGTGAAGCGCGAGTTGACGCGGATATTGCCGGTATTCGAGGGGTTGTACCGCTCGTCGAACGTCGAGCCGCAGCTGTTGGCAACGTCTGCCTGACCCGGGCGCGCGGCCGAGTTGATCGTGCACTTGGCGATGCCATAGTCACGGTCGTCCTTGCTCTGCGGGAAGATGTTCGGGACGAAGTTCGACGCGATGTTATGGACGTCGCGAAGGCCGACCGAACCGAAGAAATTGTTGCGGTTCTGGTTGTAGTGGCCAGAGATCGCAACGAAGTCGCCGTCATCGCCGATCGGCTGATAAAGCTTGGCGTTATACTGCTGCTTGTGGATCTTGCCGGTGCGCGAATCGATCGCAGCGCGCGCTGCCGTGGTCGGCGTCGCGGCGTAGGCCGGCTGGTCTTCGTTGCCGAACACCGTGTCATTCTCTGCGTTGCTGGCCGAGATGAACAGGCGCGTGCCCCAGGGGGTCAGGACGCCGCTGTCGATCATGCCGAAGATGCGGAAGAAGCCAAAGTCGCCGGCCGAGCCGACCAGCTTGACGCCGAACTCTTCGCCCGGCGTGCGCGTGCGATAGTTGACGGTCGAACCAGACGCGGCGGCGGTCGGGCTGTCGACGTCGGTCGAGCCGAGGTTGACGTTGACCTGCTCGATCAGCTCGGGGTCGAGTTGCTGGTTCGAATAGAGCGCATAGTTACCCGAATCGTTCAGCGGAATACCGTCGAACGTCTGGTTGATGCGGGTGTTGTCGAAGCCGCGGATCGACAATTTGCCGCCCGCCGAGCCGAAGGGGTCGTTGTTCTGGAAGCTGACGCCCGGAAGCTGGTTGATGATGTCGTTGATCGTCTGGCCGGGCGCCTGGCGTTCGATGAACTCCTGCGTCAGGACGGCCTTCGCTTTGGTGGTGTCGGGCGTCTGGACGCCGGCGACGCCGCGGTTGGTGGCCGTGCCGGTGACCACGATTTCGTTTTCGAAGTCCTGCGAACCGGTCGACTGGGCGAAAGCCGGGGTGGAGAGCAGCGCGACCGGAATCAGCGCGGCGCTGGCGGCGAGCGTATGACGGAATTTCATTTCAGGATGTCCCCTTGGTGGTGCGTTCGGCTGGCGCGCGACAAAGGGCGCCCCTGACCTGCGAGCGCCCCTGAAGCCCGCATGTGGCACGATTGTGACAGCAATTGTGACAGTGCAAGCCGGGAGGGGAGGCGCGGTCGGCGAAAGGCTAAAAAAGCGCGAATTTCCGTGGCCCAAGCCAAACTATCCACAGGGTGAGCGGCTTTTTTTTGGCGAACTGTTGCTGCAATGCAACAAAAAGGGGCGCCGCGCATTGCGCGCGGCACCCCGTCATGTCCGGAAAAGGCGGTCGCGACTCAGGCGGCGTCGCCGGCTTCCTTTGCCTTGTCGGCATAGACGCGCACCGGATCCTTGCGGCCTTCGACGACGTCCTTGTCGACGACGATCTCGACGACGTCGGTGAGGTCGGGCAGGTCGAACATCGTGTCGAGCAGGATCGCCTCGACGATCGAGCGGAGGCCGCGCGCGCCGGTCTTGCGTTCGATCGCCTTCTTCGCGACGGCGATGAGCGCATCGTCGGTGAAGGTCAGCGACACTTCCTCGAGGTCGAACAGCTTCTTATACTGCTTGACCAGCGCGTTCTTGGGCTCGCCCAGAATCTTGACCAGCGCGTCGATGTCGAGATCCTCGAGCGTCGCGATGACCGGCAGGCGGCCGACGAATTCGGGGATCAGGCCGAACTTCAGCAGATCCTCGGGCTCGATATTCTTCAGCACCTCGCCCGCGCGGCGTTCGTCCGGCCCAGCGACATGCGCGCCGAAACCGATCGACTTGCCCTGCAGGCGGTCGCCGATGATCTTTTCGAGGCCCGCAAAGGCGCCGCCGGCGATGAACAGGATGTTCGTCGTGTCGACCTGCAGGAATTCCTGCTGCGGATGCTTGCGGCCGCCCTGCGGCGGAACGCTGGCGGTCGTGCCTTCCATCAGCTTGAGCAGCGCCTGCTGCACGCCTTCGCCCGACACGTCGCGGGTGATCGACGGGTTTTCGGCCTTGCGGCTGATCTTGTCGATCTCGTCGATATAGACGATGCCGCGCTGCGCCTTTTCGACATTATAGTCGCTGGCCTGCAGCAGCTTCAGGATGATATTCTCGACATCCTCGCCGACATAGCCCGCCTCGGTGAGCGTCGTCGCGTCGGCCATCGTGAAGGGCACGTCGAGAAAACGCGCGAGCGTCTGCGCGAGCAAGGTCTTGCCGCTGCCGGTCGGGCCGACGAGCAGGATGTTCGACTTCGCGAGTTCGACGTCTTCGCCGCGACCCGAGTTGGCGAGGCGCTTGTAATGGTTGTGGACCGCGACCGACAGCACGCGCTTGGCCTTGTTCTGGCCGATCACATAGGCGTCGAGATGCTGGCAGATTTCCAGCGGCGTCGGCACCGCGCCGTCCTTGCGCGCGGCGACCCCGCCCTTGATCTCTTCGCGGATGATGTCGTTGCAAAGCTCGACGCATTCGTCGCAGATGAACACGGTCGGTCCGGCAATCAGCTTGCGGACTTCGTGCTGCGACTTGCCGCAGAAGGAGCAGTAAAGAGTGCTCTTGCTGTCCGAGCCGCTCAATTTGGTCATATAATATCCTCTGGCGGACCCAAATGGGGCGCCGATTCCTTTATCCTAATCCCCGGCCACCCAATTACAATATGGCAATTGGGTGACATGGGTACAATATCCGGTCTGGCACAGGTCGGCGAAAGAGCCGTCAAGAAACGCGGTTACTGACCGTTCTGCGTTGCTTGATCCGGGCGCGCCGCGCGTTGCTCAGGGCGTCGGGCCTTCGCTGATTTCCTTGGGCGCCTCGTCGCCGGGCAGGCCCGGACGGCGGTCGTACACATGGTCGACAAGGCCGAAGGCCTTGGCTTCGTCGGCCTCGAGGAAGGTGTCGCGGTCCATCGCCTTCTCGATCTCTTTCAGCGACTTGCCGGTATATTTGACATAGAGGTCGTTCATCCGCTTGCGGATGCGCAGAATTTCCTTGGCCTGGATCTCGATGTCCGATGCCATGCCGCGCGCGCCGCCCGACGGCTGGTGGATCATCACGCGCGCATTGGTCAGCGCGACGCGCATCCCTGGCTCGCCCGCCGCGAGCAGGAAGCTGCCCATCGAGGCGGCCTGGCCGATGCAGACGGTGCCGACGCGCGGACGGATATATTGCATCGTGTCGTGGATCGCCATGCCCGCCGTGACGACGCCGCCCGGCGAGTTGATGTACATATAGATGTCCTTCTTCGGATTTTCCGATTCGAGGAACAAGAGCTGCGCGACGATCAGCGAGGCCATATTGTCCTCGACCTCGCCGGTGACGAAAACGATCCGTTCGCGCAGCAGGCGCGAGAAAATGTCGAAGCTGCGTTCGCCGCGACTCGTCTGTTCGACGACGACGGGAACAAGGGCGGCCAGCGGATCGATCATCGGGATTAAGTCCTTACATTTATCGGGTTGCCGCGCCGAGGACCGGCGGGCTGCCCCTCCGTCGCCCTACATCGGCGGCAAGACGGAGCGTTTCAAGGGGGCAAATTGTTGGGGCACGGATTGCGGTGTGTCGCCTCCATGTCGGCTGCGGGGTGCGGAGCTGTCTTTACCTGCTCGTCATGCTGGCTGCGGCGATGGCCTCGCTGTTTCAGCATCCATGGCCGGCGCTCTAATTCTATGCCGCGCTGAAGGAAACGGCAGACCATGGACCCTGAACCAAGTTCAGGGTGACGATATTCTGAGCGTCCGCAATTGACCAAAAGGGAGCGCGGGACACCAACCCGAAAAAGAAAGAGGCGGGAATGACCCGCCCCTTTGCCTTACCGCCGGTGCGACGATCAGTCGCCTTCGCCGGGCTCGGCGGAGAAATGGTTCTCGTACTTGCCCTCGACGCCCTTCCATTCGTCGGCGTCGGCGGGGCTGTCCTTCTTGACCGTGATGTTCGGCCATTCGGCGCTGAACTTGCTGTTCACTTCCAGCCACTTTTCGAGACCGCTTTCGGTGTCGGGCAGGATCGCCTCGGCGGGGCATTCGGGTTCGCACACGCCGCAGTCGATGCACTCGTTCGGATTGATGACGAGCATATTCTCGCCCTCATAGAAACAGTCGACGGGGCAGACCTCGACGCAGTCCATATATTTGCACCGGATGCAGGCGTCCGTCACAACATAGGTCATGGGTTTTCGCTCCCTTGGCCGGCGGCACCCTTGCCGTCCGGATGATCGTTCGACCCGCCTCTATGCCGCGCGAACGCGGCGCGTCAACGCAAAGCGACAGTTGCGAATCACTCTCATTCTGTAGGCCAGCGGCGACGGTTTCGGACGACAGCTTTTCCTTCGCCGCCGATAGCTCAGATGGAGGCGACGGGTGCTCCGGCATCGAGCCGGATATAGCAGGCCTGCGCTTCGGGCGCGGGGCCGCGGCGCCCGGGGAGGGTGAGGAGGCGGATCACCTCGATGCGCTCGCCGACGGGCAGCACCAGCGTTGCACCGGCATGGACCGCGGCCGAGGGGCGGGTGATACGGCGGCCGTCGAGGCGGATATGTCCCGCCGCCACCATCGCCTGCGCGATGCTGCGCGAGCGCGCAAAACGCAGGTACCAGAGCAGCTTGTCGAGCCGGATGCTTCCTGCGGCGCCGGGACTGGCCATCGGCGCGCCGTCAATCCTTGCGCACGTCGGCGAGCAGCGCGGCGAGGCCCGCGAACGGGCTGTGGGGCGACGGGCCGCGCCGTTGCGGGCGGTCGGGGCGCGGCGAGCGCGGCGCGGCGTTGGCGGGGGCCGGGATTCCATGCTTCTGGCCGGGCTTCTGGCCATGCTTCGGTCGCCGGCCGCTGGCCTGCTTGGCGTGCGAGCGCTCTGCCTTGCCCTTGGCGGCGGGGGTGTTTTCGTGCGGCTGCCCCTTGCCATGCTTGCGGCGCTGGCGCTTGTCGGGATGCTTGAGCCCCGCCCAGCGCCAGCGTTGCAGCGCCGGGTCGCCGACGGTGCGGAAGCCGAAGCTTTGCAGCAGGGCGCGGCGCGTCTCCTCGTCGAGGCCTAGCGAGGTGGCGAGCGCGGGGTCGATCGCGAACCCCGGCGGCGAGGCGGCGGTGGCGTCATGGCCGTCGTCGGCGTGATGCGCGTCATGACGGTCGTCGTCGCCCGCACGCGCCTTGCCGGGGATCGCCGCCGCCTGGATGCGCGCGGCGTGCGCCTGACGCGCGAGCCGCTCGGCCATGTCGATGCGCAGCCAGCCCGCGGCGCAGCGGCGGAAGCCGGCGATGCGCAGCCCGGTGTGGCTGCCGGTCTTTTGCAGCACCGCGCCCTGCGGCGGCAGCGCGGGCACGCTCTCGCCCTGCTGCGCGGCGAGCAGCGCGGCGCGCCAGCGCACCGCCTCGGGCTTCAGAAGCTGGTGGTGGAAGATGTCGAGCGAGCCGATGGTCAGGCCGAGCTTGCGGAGCTGCGGCCGCTCTTCGGCGCTCATCGCCTCGAGCTGCGCTTCGACCGAGGCGCGCGGGACGGTGCCGCCGCCATCGACGAGCGCGGCGAGCAGCGCGCGGACGCGCGGCGGGGTGAAGAGGTCGCCCGCCGCTTCTCCCATCGTGGCGAGCGGCCCTGCGTGGCGCGCAAGCTGCTGCGCGACGAAAATCTGCAACCGCTCCGAGATCGCCTGAACCTGCTGCGGCTCGAGGCGGCGCAGCGATGCGTCGATCTGGATCGCGGGCTGGACGAGCGTCGGTCCGCGCGCGAGCGTCGCGACGATGTGTCCGTGCCAGGCGAGGCGCGGCGCGGCGCCGGCTTCGCTGACGAGCGACAGCGCATTATCCTCGCCTGCGGCCAATGTCGCGGCGCGGCGCGCGAGTTCGCTGCGCAGATGCTTTTCCGCCGCGGCAAGGAGCAGGCGGTGGTCGCTTGCCCGCGCCCGCGCATCGACCTTGAACGAAAAACCCTTGAGCGTGCCGATCGGCTCGCCGTCGACCGCGACGGTGCCGTCGGCGGCGACCGCGACGGGAAGCGAGGCGTGACGTTGCCCCGCATCGCGGATCAGGAGCGCGAGGCGGCGGTCGACGAAACGCTGGGCGAGCGCGGCGTGCAGCGCATCCGACAGGCGCGATTCGAGATCCTGCGTCCGCTCGGTCCAACCCGCGCCGCCCGCGATCCAGTCGCCGCGCTGCGCGATGAAACAGAGCGTGCGGACCGCCGCGATGCGGCTTGCGAGCTGGTCGATGTCGCCGTCGGTGTCGTCGAGCCGCGCGAGGCGCTTCGCGAACCAGTCGGGATCGATCATCCCGTCGCCGCTCGTCCGCCATTGCCAGAGTCTTAGCACCGTGCGGCTGTGATGCTCGGCGCCTAGCTGTTCGAAATCGGGGAGGCCGCAGACGTCCCAGAGGCGCGCGACTGCCTCGGGCTCGTGCCCGCGCATCCGCACTTCCATGTCGCCGGCAAGATGCTTCAGGACCGCGATGTCGACCGCCTCGGGCGCGGGGCGCAATGTCGGCTGCCCCGGCGGCTGCGCAAGATCCGCGAGCAGCACGTCGAGCGTGTCGTAGCGCGGGGTCGGGTTGCGCCAGAAGAGGCTGGCGAGCGGCGGGAAATGATGTCCCTCGATCGCCATGATTTCCTCGGGCGTGAAGCCGCCCTGCGGCAGGCCGACGGTGCCGAAGCTGCCGTCCTGCTGGTGGCGACCCGCGCGCCCTGCGATCTGCGCCATTTCAGAAATCGTCAGGCGGCGAAGCCGGCGTCCGTCGAATTTCTGCAGGCTTGCGAAGGCGACATGCTGGACGTCGAGGTTGAGCCCCATGCCGATCGCGTCGGTCGCGACAAGATAGTCGACCTCGCCCGCCTCGAACATCGCGACCTGCGCGTTGCGCGTCTTGGGGCTGAGCGCGCCCATCACCACCGCCGCACCGCCCGAGAAGCGGCGGAGCATTTCGGCGATCGCGTAAACTTCCTCGGCCGAGAAGGCGACGATCGCCGAGCGCTTCGGCAGCCGCGACAGCTTCGATGGTCCGGCGTAGCTCAGGGTCGAGAAGCGGGGGCGGGTGATGATCTCGGCCTCGGGAACGAGGCTGCGGACCAGACCCCTGGTCGTCGCCGAGCCGAGGATCATCGTCTCCTCGCGTCCGCGCGCCCGCAGAAGGCGGTCGGTGAAGACATGGCCGCGCTCGGGATCGGCGCCGAGCTGGACCTCGTCGATGCCGACGAAGGCGACGTCGCGGTCGACCGGCAATGCCTCCATCGTCCCGAGCAGGTAGCGCGCGCCCGGCGGCATGATGCGCTCCTCGCCCGTCACCAGCGCGACCTCGGCCGCGCCCTTGATCGCGACGACGCGGTCGTAAACCTCGCGCGCCAGCAAGCGCAGCGGGAAGCCGATCATGCCGCTCGCATGGGCGGTCAGGCGCTCGACCGCCAAATGGGTTTTGCCGGTGTTGGTGGGGCCAAGGACAGCCTTGACCGGAGTGGAAGAGAAGGACGTCATTGTCGTTGGCACCACGCTGACACGCTCGCGCCCGCCGCGCAACAGCCGATCGTCGGACGGTGCAGGCGAGCGCGCATTTTTCCGCGCGCGACACACCGCATCGCGCCGCCGCCACGGCCCACCGCAGGACTCCCGCGATACCCAGCCATTAAATTGACTTTAACGACCTTTCTTTACAGACAGCGGGCCGAAAAGATCATTCGGCGGCCGGGTCAAAGGGAGGCCCGTCGAGCGGGGGTTGCATTTTTTGTTCCAGCGCCACGAACCCATATCGGGTCACGAGCCCATTGCGGGTATGTCCGGCAATACGGCCGTGCTGTCGATGGCGCAGGCAATTCCGTTCCGCCCCGTGCGCGCCGATCCCGAACCGCTGTCGTGGCGCGACCGGCTGGCGCATCTCGACCTTGTTCCCGATCTCGGCGCCGATCTCGGTTCGCAGGATTGGTGGCGCGGCCTCGCGACGCTGACCCTGCTGTGCGGAGCGGCCATTTCGACCTTCCCCGGCGTCAAGCCGCTGTCGGTGCGGGCGCCTGCGCTCGACGCCGCCGATTTTAACGAAGCGCGCGCGCAGATGATCGTGCCGCTGGCATTCGGCGGCGACACCGGCCGCCACATGGCGGCGACCGACGCCGTTCGCCCGCTCGCCCAGACCCCCGAACGCCCGCAGATCGAATTGACCGCAACCCTGGGGGCAGGCGACAGCTTCGCCCGCGTCCTCGAACGCTCGGGCGTCGGCAGCGGCGACGCGCAGGCGATCGCGGCGCAGGTGTCGAGCGCCGTCCCGCTTGCCGACATCGCGCCGGGCACGCGCGTCGACCTGATCCTCGGCCGCCGCGCCGCGCGCACGATGCCGCGTCCGGTCGACGCGCTCGCGATGCGGGCGCGCTTTGACCTTCGGATCGAGATGGAGCGGGAGGGCGGCCGCCTCGTCATGCGCCGCATCCCGATCGCGGTCGATTCGACCCCGCTGCGCATCCGCGGCACGGTCGGCGGCAGCCTCTATCGTTCGGCGCGCGCGGCAGGCGCGTCGCCCGAGGTGATCCAGTCGTACCTCCGCGTCATCGGCCGCCAGATTTCGGTCGGCAGCGACATACGATCGAGCGACCAGTTCGACATCATCGTCGACCATCGCCGCGCCGAAACGGGCGAGAGCGAGACGGGCAAACTGCTCTACGCGGGTCTCGTCCGCGGCGGCAAGGCGAAGCTGTCGATGATCGAATGGACTGTCGACGGCCGCACCCAATGGTTCGAGGCGTCGGGCATCGGTGAACAGCGCGGCGGCATGGTCCGCCCGACCAACGGCCGCGTGACCTCGACCTTCGGGATGCGGCGCCATCCGATCCTCGGCTATCGCCGGATGCACAGCGGTGTCGATTTCGGCGGCGGCTACGGCGCCCCCATCTATGCCGTCAGCGACGGCTTCGTGTCGATCGCCGGCCGCACGGGTGGCTTCGGCAATTATGTGAAGCTCAGCCATGGCGGCGGGCTCGGCACCGGCTATGGCCATATGAGCCGCATCGCCGTGCGTCCGGGCCAGCATGTCTCGCGCGGGCAGGTGATCGGCTATATCGGGTCGAGCGGCCTGTCGACGGGTCCGCACCTCCATTACGAGGTCTATCGCAACGGCGTCCCGGTCAATCCGATGTCGGTCGCGTTCGTGACGCGCGCGCAGCTCGAGGGCAAGGCGCTCGCCGACTTCCGCGCGCGCATCCGCCAGCTTACCTCGGTCGCGCCGGGCGCCGCGATGTCGGCGGTCGTGGCGAAGCCTGCCGAGGGCCCCAAGCTCGGTTCGCTCGCCGACGTCGCAGAGAAGCGGGTCGGCGGCGGCATCTGACCGCGCCCCGCGCGCACCAATATCCATTTGCCCTCGGGCTCGGCGCCGCTATGCACGCGGCATGACTCATGCCCCCTTTCCCGACCTGCGTCTCCGCCGCACGCGCCGCACCGGCTGGAGCCGGGCGATGGTGCGCGAGCATCACCTGACGCCGTCGAACCTGATCTGGCCGCTCTTCGTCTGTCCCGGCGACGGCGCCGAGGAGCCGATCGCGAGCCTGCCGGGCGTGTCGCGCTGGTCGGTCGACCGGATCGTCGACCGCGCGAAGGAAGCCGCCGCCGCCGGCATCCCGTGCCTTGCGCTGTTCCCCTACACCGAGCCCGCGCTGCGGAGCGAGGACGGCGCCGAAGCGCTCAACCCCGACAATCTGATGTGCCGAGCGACCGCCGCGATCAAGCAGGCGCTGGGCGACGACATCGGCGTGCTCACCGACGTCGCGCTCGACCCCTATACCAGCCACGGTCAGGACGGGCTGATCGGCGACACCGGCTATGTCCTCAACGACGAGACGGTCGAGGTGCTGGTCGGGCAGGCGCTGAATCAGGCGCGCGCGGGCGCCGACATCATCGCGCCGTCGGACATGATGGACGGCCGCGTCGGCGCGATCCGCGAAGCGCTGGAGACCGACGGTTTCGGTCATGTCCAGATCATGAGCTATGCCGCCAAATATGCCTCGGCCTTCTATGGCCCGTTCCGCGATGCGGTCGGCTCGCGCGGGCTCCTCAAGGGCGACAAGAAGACCTACCAGATGGACCCGGCGAACGTTGAGGAGGCGCTGCGAGAGGTCGAGCAGGATCTCGCCGAGGGTGCCGACAGCGTGATGGTGAAGCCCGGCCTGCCGTATCTCGACGTAGTGCGCGCGGTGAAGGAGCATTTCGCCGTGCCGGTCTATGCCTATCAGGTGTCGGGCGAATATGCGATGATCGAGGCGGCCGCCGCGGCGGGCGCGGGTGATCGCGATGCGCTGGTGCTCGAAACCCTGCTTGCATTCCGCCGCGCGGGCGCGTCGGGGGTGCTGACCTATCACGCCCTGCACGCCGCGCGGCTGCTCGGCGCATGATCGAGACCGCGCGACTGATCATGCGGTCGTGGCGCGACGAGGACATCGCGCCGTTCCAGCAGATTTGCAGCGATCCCGATGTGATGGCGACGCTCGGCCCGCCGCTCGACATGGACGAGACGGCGGCGCTGATCGGGCGGGTCCGCGCGATCGAGGCGGAGCATGGTCACACCTTTTGGGCGCTCGAACGCAAGGAGGACGCGCGGCTGATCGGCTGGTGCGGGGTGATACGGGGCAGCGCAGGCCCGGTCGCGGGCAAGGCCGAACTCGGCTGGCGGCTCGCGCGCGACGCCTGGGGTGCGGGCTATGCGAGCGAGGCGGCGCGCGGCGCGGCGGACTGGGCGCTGGCGCATCTTCCCGACGACGACGACCTCTGGGCGATCACCTGGGAAGGCAATGGGCGTAGCCGCGCGGTGATGGAGCGGCTCGGCATGGCCTATCGGGCGGGGCTGGATTTCGATCATCCAAAGCTGGCGGAGGGCGATCCGCTGCGCCGGCATGTCACCTATTCGATAGCGAGGACCAAGGCCGCAGCATGACGAACCGCGAAGCATCGAGCCCGCGCCGCTGGCTGTTCGTGCTGACGATCCTCGTCGGCAGTTTCCTGCTCTTTCAGGTCCAGCCGATGGTCGCGCGCATGGTGCTGCCGAAACTCGGCGGCGCGCCCGCAGTGTGGAACAGCGCGATGCTCGTCTATCAGGCGCTGCTGCTCGGCGGCTATGCCTATGCGCACTGGCTCGGCCGTTTTGCGGTCCGGCGGCAGGCGACGATCCATGTCGCGCTGCTCCTCGTCGCGGCGCTGTGGCTGCCGATCGGCATTGCGAGCCTTGCGCCGCCCGCGCCGGGGCAGGAGGCGCTTTGGGTTCCGCTGCTCCTGCTCGCCTCGATCGGTCCCGTCTTCTTCGCGGTGTCGGCGCAGGCGCCGCTGATGCAGCGCTGGTTCGCCGCCGACGCGCGCGCGGGCGATCCCTATTATCTCTATGCGGCGTCGAACCTCGGCAGCTTTGCGGGGCTGATCAGCTATCCGGCGCTGGTCGAGCCCTCTATGCCGCTGGCGACGCAGAGCTGGCTGTGGACTGCGGGCTATGGCGTGCTGGTGCTGCTCGTCGCGGCAAGCGGCGCGGCGCGCTGGCGCGGCGAGGCGGTCCACGAGACCGAAAGCGTCACTGCTGGCGAATCGCGCCCGACGCTGCGCCGCCAGATCCACTGGCTGCTGCTCGCGGCGGTGCCGTCGGGGCTGATGCTGTCGACGACGACGCATCTCACCACCGACATCGTCGCGATGCCGCTGCTCTGGGTGCTGCCGCTCGGTCTCTACCTGTTGAGCTTCGTCATCGCCTTCTCGACCGCTGAGCGCCTGACGCAGGTTTTCACGACGATCGCGCCCGCGGTCCTGCTGTCGGTCGGCGGGTTGGCGTTGCTCAGCACCAGCGGGGGTACGATGCTCGTCGCGCTCGCGGCGCTCGCGATGCAGTTCATCGTCGCGGTCGCGCTGCACGGCTATCTCTATCATCTGCGCCCCGCAACGCAGCACCTGACGCTCTTCTATCTCGTCATGTCGGCGGGCGGCGTGCTTGGCGGCTTGTTCGCGGCGCTGTTCGCGCCGCTGCTGTTCGACTGGGTCTATGAGCATCCGTTGCTCGTCCTCGCCGCCGCCATGCTGCTGCCGCTGCCGGCCTTGTTCCCTTGGGACAAATGGGCGAAGCTGTCTCCCGCGACCGCGCGGACGATCGTCGCCGCGCTTATGGGGGTCGCCGCCTTCGCCTGCTGGAAGATGGTACATTTGTGGCTCGGCCGGATCGAGGGCGAGGTTGCGATGTGGGGGATCCTGCTCTTCGTCATCGGGCTGCTCGTGATCGGCTGGCGATGGGCCTTCGTCCTGTCGCTCGCGATGCTGATGCTGGGGGTCGGCGGCTGGGGCACGCTGCAGGAAAGCTTTACCGGCAATCGCGTGCGCAGCTATTTCGGCGTCTACACCGTCACCGATTATCCCGCCGAACATCAGCGCCGGTTGGCGCACGGCACGACGCTCCACGGGCTGCAGCGTACCGACGCCCCCCACCAGCTCGAACCGACGACCTATTACGGCCACCAGTCGGGGGTCGGCCTGACGCTCGACCGGGCGGAGGAACTGGCGGGCCCGACGGCATCGGTCGGCCTCGTCGGCCTCGGTGCCGGGACGCTGTCCTGCTATCGCAAACCCGGCCAGCGCTGGACGATCTTCGAGATCGACCCGGCGATGGCGGAAATCGCGCGCGACCCGTCCAAATTCACCTTCATCAGCGAATGCGCCCCCGACGTGCCGATCGTGATCGGCGACGCGCGGCTCCAGATCGCGAAGCTGCCGCCGGCGCAGTTCGACATATTGGTGATCGACGCCTTTTCTTCCGATGCGATCCCGCTGCACCTGCTGACCGCCGAGGCGATCGGCATCTATGCGCGCGCGCTGAAGCCGGGCGGGGTGCTGCTGATCCACATCTCGAACCGCTTCTTTGAGCTCGAGCCGGTGCTGTCGACCGAGGCGCGGGCGCGCGGCTGGTCCGCGGCGATCCGTATGGACACGCGGCCCGACGAACTCAGTGGTCGCGATGACATCGGCGCCTTGACCGGATCGAACTGGGTCGCGCTGACCGCAACATCTGCGCGGTTGCAGCAGTTGACGGGCGGGCTGAAGCCGCGCGAAAAGGCCGAGGCCGACGGCGTGTGGGTGCCGCTCGAACGGCGGGCAGGCTTCCAGCGCTGGACCGACGATTATGCCTCTACCTTGCCGGTCCTGCTGTGGGGCCATCTTATCGGAAGGCGCGAATGACCCATAAAGACGTCAGCATCATCGCCGTGAACGGCAAGGCGCCGCAGATCGACCCCAGCGCCTTCATCGCGCCGGGATGCCGGATCATCGGCGACGTGACGATCGGCCCCGACGTCAGCATCTGGTATAATTGTGTGCTGCGCGCCGATGTCAGCCGGATCGTCGTCGGCGCGCGCTCGAACATCCAGGACGGCAGCGTCGTCCACTGTGACGGTCCGATGCCGCACCGCCCCGACGGGTATCCGACGATCATCGGCGAGGATGTGCTGATCGGCCATCTGGCGATGGTGCATGGCTGCACCTTGGCGGATCGCGCCTTCGTCGGGCTCAAGGCGACGGTGATGAACGGCTGCGTGATCGGCAGCGACGCGATGCTTGCGGCGGGCGCGTTGCTCACCGAGCACAAGGAGATTCCCGGCCGCGAGCTCTGGGCCGGATCGCCCGCGCGGCGTGTGCGCGATATCGACGATGCACAGGCCGCAGGGATGCAGATGGGCGTCGCGCACTATGTGCACAACGGCCGCATGCACAAGGTGGCGGTGGAAGGGTAAGTAAATCCTCCCCGTGGCGAAGCTATGGGGAGGGGGACCGTCCGCGAAGCGGATGGTGGAGGGGCCGCGACGGTACGCCATCGCCCCTCCGTCAGCCCTGCGCCGAAGGCGCAGTTTATCCTGAGCGACTGCCGCAGGCAGGCAGTCGAAGGGGGCTGCCACCTCCCCATCGCTGCGCGACAGGGAGGATTTTCGAATCAGCCCAAGTTGGCGTTCACCATCGCATAGAGCATCGGGATCGACAGCAAAGTGTTGGTCCGCGAAAAGATCATCGCGGTCTTGGCCGAGGCCGCCTTGGTCGCATCGTCCGCCTCGACGATGCCGAGCGCCTTCTTCTGGTTCGGCCAGATCACGAACCAGACGTTGAACGCCATGATCAGGCCCAGCCACATGCCCACGCCGATCAGCTTGTACGGATCCTGGAAGCTCAGCGCCGGGATTGCATATTTGGCGTGGAAAGCGATGGCGAGTCCCAACAGCACCGTGATCAGTGCTGCCCAACGGAACCAGAAAAGCGCCGCCGGGGCGATATGCTTGCCCACCGCGGGTTTCAGTTCGGCCGGGATCTTGGGCATCGTCGGGATCTGCACGAAGTTGAAATAATAGAGCAGCCCGATCCACAATATGCCGAAGAAGGTGTGCAGCCAGCGCAGGATCGCGTTGCCCGCGGCGATCCCGTCCTCGAAATTCTGGCCGTTGAGACCGAGCATCAGGATGATCGCAAGTACGAGGCCTGCGCCGAGTACGGCGTGCAGATTACCGAAAAATTTGTCCATGATAGTCCCCCTCCATCTGTTTCGCCTCCGCGCGACCCGGAAGCGTGAAGGGGGATATGCCAGCGAGTGGCGGCGGGCTCAAGCTTGCTTGTCGGCGCCCTCGGTAACCGCAAGGCCGTGCTTCAGCATCACCGGCACCTGCGTCAGCGTGAAGAGAAAGGAGAGGGCGGTGACGCCCCAGACCTTGATCGTCAGCCAGAGGTCGAAGCTCATCTGCTTCGCCTGGATGAGTTCGTACATCACATGGTTGGCGACGCCGAGCGCGGCGAAGAACAGGCCCCAGTTGCGCGACAGCAGCAGCCAGCCCCGTTCGGTCACCCCCTCGAGCGCCGATTGCAGCAGATATTTGAGCATCGGCTTCTTGAGGAGCCAGCCGCCGAGCAGCAGCACCGCGAAGGCGGCGTAGATGATCGTCGGCTTCATCACGATGAAGCGCTCGTCGTGGAACCAGATGGTCAGCGCGCCGAAGCCTAGGACGAGGATGCTCGACATCCACAGCATCGGGGAAATGCGCCCGAGCTTCCACTTCGAGACGATCATCGCGACGATGATCGCCGCCATGAAGGCGACGGTGCCCTTGATCGCGCCGGTGGTCGCGGCGAACGCGCCGGTGCCGCCGGAGGAGAATTTATAGGTCAGGAAGAAGACGAGCAGCGGCCCGAAATCGATCGCGAAGTTGAGCCAGCCATGCTTGGCGGGCGGCGGCGCGGGGATCGGCTCGGGGCCAGTCGGGAGTTGGTCGCTCATCTGATGTTTCCGGCAATGATGCCCGCGATCTCGTCGGCGTCGAAGGGGCGAAGATCGTCGATCGTCTCGCCGATGCCGATCGCGTGGATGGGGAGGCCGTGGCGTTCTGCCGCAGCGACAAGAACGCCGCCGCGCGCGGTGCCGTCGAGCTTGGTCATCACGAGCCCGGTGACCCCCGCGACCTTGCGGAACACGTCGATCTGCGACAACGCATTCTGCCCGGTCGTCGCGTCGAGGACGAGCACGACGTCGTGCGGCGCGGCGGGGTTCAGACGGCCGAGGACGCGCTTGATCTTGGCCAGCTCGTCCATCAGTTCGCGCTTGTTCTGGAGCCGCCCGGCGGTGTCGACGATCAGCACGTCGATGCCGGTCGCGGTCGCCTGCTTCACCGCGTCGAACACGATCCCCGCGCTGTCGCCGCCTTCGGGCCCGGCCATGATCGGCACGCCGAGCCGTTCGGCCCAGACTTTGAGCTGGCCGATCGCGGCGGCGCGGAAGGTGTCGCCAGCGACGAGCATGACGCCATAATCCTGTTCCTGGAACAGGTGCGCGAGCTTGGCGATGGTGGTGGTCTTGCCCGATCCGTTGACACCGATCACCAATATGACCTGCGGGCGCGGGAAGGCGTCGATTTCGAGCGGTTCGGCGACGGGGCGCAGCACGGCGGCGATCTCTTCCGCTACCACCTTGCGCAACTCGTCGGTGCCGTTCGCGGCGACGTCGCGGCGTTCGGACAGGCGGTCACGGATGCGCGCGGCCATGTTCGGGCCGAGGTCTGCGGTGATCAGCGCATCCTCGATCCGGTCGAGATCGTCGTCGTCGAGTCGCGACTTGCCGGTGAGCCCCGACAGATTCTCGCCGAGCCGCTCCGACGTGCGCTTGAGGCCGCCGAGAAGGCGTTCGCTCCAGCTGAGGCCGCTCATGCCGCGAGCATCCTGTCGCCCTCGCGCGCGGTCAGGCGAACCGGCAGGATGCTGCCGGGTTCGGCGGGCGTCGCCAGCGTCAGCGCTGCGAAATTTTCGGCATGGCCGGTCAGCCCGTCGCGCTCGACGAGCATCGACGCGGTGCGTCCGACCTGTGCGTCGAGCCAGGCGGCGCGGCGGCGCGCGTTGGCTTCGCGGAGCTTGGCCGCACGCTCGCGGGCGATGCTGCGGCCGACCTGCGGCATCCGCGCGGCGGGGGTGCCGGCGCGCGGGCTGTACGGAAAGATGTGGCCGAAGACGATGTCGCAATCGTCGATCAGGGCCATCGAATGGGCGAACATGGTGTCATCCTCAGTGGGGAATCCGGCGATCAGGTCGGCGCCGATCGCGATGTCGGGGCGGGCGGCCCTCAGCCGTTCGGTCAGGCGCACCGCGTCGGCGCGGCGGTGGCGGCGCTTCATGCGGGTCAGCACCATGTCGTCGCCCGCCTGCAGCGACAGATGGACGTGCGGCATCACGCGCACCTCCCCGGTCAGTAGCGCGAACAGCGCATCGTCGATGCGGTTCGGGTCGAGCGACGAGAGGCGCAGGCGTTCGACGGGCAGCATCAGCAACGCTTCGACCAGCGCCGCGAGGCTGGTGCCGCTGTCGTCGCCATAGCTTGCAAGATCGACCCCGGTGAGGATGATCTCGCGCTGGCCGCGATCGATCGCCGTGCGGGCGGCGTCGAGCACCGCTTCGGTTGTTGCCGAGCGGGCGGTGCCGCGCGCGAGCACGGTCGCGCAGAAGGTGCAACTGTGCGAGCACCCCGTCTGCACGCCAAGGAAGGCGCGCGCGTGATCGGACCCTGAGAGGGCGGGGGTGTAGGGTGCACCGTGCCCCTGCGAAGGCAGGGGCCCATCACCTGCCGGTTCGAATTGGAGCCCACCGGAGATGGATGCCCGCCTTCGCGGGGACACGGTGGATTGATAACTCTCGGTCAGCCCCTTCGCATCGTTGCTCACCACCCGCGCGCCCATCGCGGCAAACGCATCGCGCTCCAGCTCCGCCGCGCATCCCGTCACCACGACCTCGGCCCCCGGCCGGTCGCGCAGCGCGCGCCGCACCGCCTGCCGCGCCTGCCGCACCGCTTCGTCGGTGACGGCGCAGCTGTTGAAGACGATCGTGTCGCGCGCGCCCGCCGCCTTGGCCGCGGCGCGTACCGCCTCGCCCTCGGCGATGTTGAGCCGGCAACCGAAATTGACGACCTCGACGCGGTCGGCGAGCGCAATCGTCATCCGAAGCGCGTCCAGTCGGTCTCGCCGTCATAGACGCGCGTCGCGGCGCCGCTCATCACGATCGGCTCGCCGGGCGCCCAGCGGATGATCAGGTCGCCGCCGGGCAGCGACACGGTGACGGGCGATTTGACCAGCCCGGCGCGGATCGCCGCAACTGCGGTCGCGCACGCCCCGGTGCCGCACGCCTGCGTCAGGCCCACGCCGCGCTCCCAGACGCGGAGCTGGAGCTGGTTCTCGCCGTCGAGGCTCGCGACATTGACGTTGACGCGCTCGGGGAACAGCGGATCGGTCTCGATCCGCGGGCCGAGTTCGTCGAGCGCGATCGCATCGGCCTCGGGCACGAAGAAAATGATGTGCGGATTGCCGACATTGACCGCGGCGCCATGTTCGAGCTCGTCCCAGGCGACGGGCATGTCGCGCGTGTCCATCGGCATCGCGAGCGGGATATGCTCCCAGTCGAACACCGGTTCGCCCAGCACCACCTCGGCACCGCCGTCGGCTGGGGTGACGCGCAGCATCCCGCCCAGCGTCTCGATCACCGATGGTTCGCCGAGCAGCGTGGCGACACAGCGCGTCGCATTGCCGCACGCCTCGACCTCGCTGCCGTCGGCATTGAAGATGCGCATCTTCACATCGGCGCTTGTCGAGGGTTCGAGCAGGATAAGCTGGTCGCACCCGATGCCGAAGCTGCGGTCGGCGATCGCATGGGCGCGCGCCGGGGTCATCTCGACGGGACGCTCGCGCGCGTCGATGACCACGAAGTCGTTGCCCAGCCCATGCATCTTGGTGAAGCGGTCAGCCATAGCCGCGCATGTAAGGGCGCGGGGGCGGGAAGTCTAGCGACCTGGGTGCGTCACGCCGTCTTGCGGAGCGGTTCCTCGTCGCCGGCAGGCGGGGGAGGCAGCGGCCGGGCGCTCTCGCGCAGCAGGCCGCGGTCGGCGAGCAGGCGCGCCGTGTCCGCGGCGGATGCCGCGCGGCCATAGTACCAGCCCTGGCCCTTCGAACAGCCGAGCCGGGTGAGTTCGATCGCGGTCGCTTCGTCTTCGACACCCTCGGCGGTGATCGGCATCGCGAGGCTTTCGCCGAGGCGGACGATCGCGACGACGATCGCCTGCGCGTCGGGGCTGCCGCGCATCGCCGCGATGAAGCTGCGGTCGATCTTGATCCGGTCGAACGGCAATGCACGGAGATGCGAGAGCGAGCTGTAGCCGGTGCCGAAATCGTCGAGGCTGAGCGAGACGCCCTGATTCTTGAGGCTGGTGACGATCGAGCGGACGAGCGGGAGGTTTTCGAACAGCGAGCTTTCGGTGATCTCGACCTCGAGCTGGTTCGCTGGGAAGCCCGTCTCGACGAGCAGCTTGGTAAGCTTCTGGCTGAACCAGGGGTCTTTCAGCTGCTGCGGTGAAATGTTGACCGCAAGCACGATCGACGGATCCCAGCTCTTGGCGATCTCCATCGCGTCGCGGACGACGCGCAGCGACAATTCGCCGATCAATCCGCTTTCCTCGGCGACCGGGATGAAGCGTTCGGGCGGGATCAGGCCATATTCGGGCGATTCCCAGCGCATCAGCATCTCGAAGCCGAGCAGGCGGCCGCTGGCGATGTCGACCTGCGGTTCGAAATAGGGGATGAATTCGCCGCGCGGCATGCCGTCGCGAATGCCGGTTTCGATCTGGTTGCGGATCTGCACCGCCATTTCCATGCCCGCCTGGAACCAGCAGTGGCGGTTCCGCCCCTCGTCCTTGCAGTGATACATGGCGATGTCGGCCTGGCGGACCATCGTTTCCATCGTGATGCTGGCGTCGGTCGCGAGCGCGATGCCAAGCGACGCGCCGATCCGGATCTGCTGCGAATCGTGCGCGACCGAATCTTCCAGCGCGGTGACCAGCGCCGCGGCCAGTGCGTCGATCTCGGCGCGCGCGACGGGCTCGAAGGGGAGCATCGCGACGAACTCGTCGCCGCCGAGCCGCGCCTTGGTAGCGGTCGGGGGCAGGATTTCGTTGATGCGCTCTGCGGCAACCTGCAGCACGCGGTCGCCGGCGGCGTGGCCGTGGATGTCGTTGACGGTCTTGAAATGGTCGAGGTCGAGCAGGAACAGCGCGACGTAGCGACGCTCGCCAGTCGCTTCCGCGATCATCCGCTGCCCCTGCGCGAGCAGGGCACGGCGGTTGAGGAAGCCGGTGAGCGGATCGGTGTCGGCGAGGTAGCGCGCGCGCTGTTCCGCCTCGGTGCGTTCGCGGATCTCGCGGTTCAGGTCCTCGTAGCGGCGCCAGCCGAAGAGGATCAGCGCGATATTCAGGATCATCGCGGCGGCAAGCACCTTGTCGGGCCCCCCACCGAGGCCGATGATCGTCTGCACGATCGACTGCATCACGCTGCCGCCGGTGCCGACGAACAGCAGGATCGCGGCCACGACGATCCCCCCGGCGAACATGTCGCGCCGCGCGTCCTCGCTGCGGTCGCGCGCTTTCGGTTCTGCTGTCATGTAACTATTCCCACCCATCGCAGCCATAGTGGCGGCGAGCGGTGAAATTTGCGTTAAGTGCGAACCGACGCCGTGCTTGCCTTTTGCCGCCGTTTTGCGTAATGGCGCCCCGTTCGGACGCATCTTGCGGACGGGCAGATACGACATCCGCGACGGAAAACACTGTCCACGGATACCGCTGGTTGGCGAGGTTTCGCTCACCGGCGTGTTTTGCGTTGCGGTCGTCAGAAAGGGTTTTTTAGGCGCATGTTCGACAGTCTGAGCAATCGGCTTGGCGATGTTTTCGGAAAGCTCCGCGGTCGCGGCGCGCTGACCGAGGCCGACGTGCGCGCGGCGATGCGCGAAGTGCGAATCGCCCTGCTCGAAGCCGACGTCGCGCTGCCCGTCGTGCGCAGCTTCGTCGATCAGGTCACAGACCTCGCGATCGGCCAGAATGTCCTCCGCTCGGTGACCCCGGGGCAGCAGGTGGTCAAGATCGTCAGCGACGCGCTGACCGAAATGCTCGGCTCCGAAACCGCCGAGCTCGAAATCGCCGTCACCCCGCCCGCCGTCATCATGATGGTCGGTCTGCAGGGCTCGGGCAAGACGACGACGACCGCGAAGATCGCGAAGCGGCTGAAGGAAAAAGAGCGCAAGAAGGTGCTGATGGCGTCGCTCGACGTCAACCGCCCCGCCGCGCAGGAACAGCTCGCCGTCCTCGGCCGCCAGATCGACGTCGCGACGCTGCCGATCGTCGCCGGCCAGCAGCCGGTCGAGATCGCCAAGCGCGCGATGCAGGCGGCGAAGCTGCAGGGCTATGATGTCCTGATGCTCGACACCGCGGGCCGCCTCCACGTCGACCAGCAGTTGATGGACGAGATGCAGGCGGTGTCGCGCACGGCGAACCCGACCGAGACGCTGCTCGTCGTCGACAGCCTGACCGGTCAGGACGCGGTACAGGTCGCGCAGCGCTTCACCGATCAGGTGCCGCTCACCGGCGTCGTGCTCACGCGTATGGACGGCGATGCGCGCGGCGGTGCCGCGCTGTCGATGCGCGCGGTCACCGGCAAGCCGATCAAGTTCGCGGGCACCGGCGAAAAGCTCGACGGGCTCGAACTCTTCCAGCCGTCGCGCATCGCCGGCCGCATCCTCGGCATGGGCGACGTCGTCAGCCTCGTCGAACGCGCCGCCGAGACGATCCAGGCCGAAGAGGCCGAGGCGATGGCGAAGAAGATGGCGAAGGGGCAGTTCGACCTCGACGATCTTCGCACGCAGCTCAACCAGATGCGCCGCATGGGCGGCCTCGGCGCGCTCGCCGGCATGATCCCCGGCCTCAAGAAGGCGCAGACGGCGATGGCGGAGAGCGGCGCCAACGACAAGATGCTAATCCACTTCGACGCGATCATGAGCTCGATGACGCCGAAGGAACGCGCGAAGCCGGAGATCATCACCGCGAAGCGCAAGATCCGCATCGCGAACGGGTCGGGGACGACGGTGCAGCAGGTGAACCGGGTGCTGAAGATGCACCAGGAAATGTCCACCGCAATGAAGAAGATCCGCAAGATGGGCGGCCTGAAAGGGCTTGGCGCGCTGTTCGGCAAAGGCGGCGGCATCCCCGGCATGGGCGGCGGCGGCATGGGCGGCGGCGGTGGCCTCGGCGGGCTGCCCGGGCTCGGCGGCGGGGCGATCCCGCCCGACCTCGCCAATCTGATCAACAAGAAGAAATGATTTCGACCAACTCTACTATTTGAACGTAAAGGAAAATATCATGGCTACCTCCATTCGCCTTTCGCGCGGCGGTTCGAAAAAGCGCCCCTATTACAAGATCGTCGTCGCCGATTCGCGCAGCCCGCGCGACGGCCGCTTCATCGAGCGTCTCGGCAGCTACAACCCGCTGCTCGCCAAGGACAATCCGGAGCGCGTGAAGCTCGACGCCGAGCGCGCCGCGCATTGGCTGAGCGTCGGTGCGCAGCCGACCGACCGCGTTGCCCGCTTCCTCGACGCCGCCGGCGTCAAGGAACGCGCCGCTCGTAACAACCCGAAGAAGGCCGAACCCGGCGAAAAGGCCAAGGAACGCGCCGAAGAGAAGGCCGCGAAGATCGCTGAGGCCGAAGAAGCTGCAGCCGCCGCCGCCGCCGCTCCGGCGCCGGAACCCGAAGCGCCGGCCGCTGAAGAAACCGCTGCCGACGAAGTTGTTGCCGAAGAAGCCGCTGCTCCCGAAGCCGCTGAATCGGATGCGACCGGTTCGGTGAAGAGCGAAGAAACCGCCGAAGCGGTGGCCGACGCCGTCGCCGAAGAAGTCCCGGCCGACGCTACCGCCGACGACGCGACCGCGATTGCTGAAGAAGTCGCCGAAGGCGGCCCGGTTGCCGAAGAAACTCCGGCTGCCGAACAAGCGGCAACCGAAGCTGCCGCCGAAGAAGCCGGCGAAGAAAAGGCCGAAGGCTAAGCCTTGGCCGACGCAAACCGCCCCGTCACCCTCGCCGCCATCGCCGGCGCGCATGGGGTGCGGGGCGAGGTGCGGCTGAAACTGTTCGGCGAAGGCGCGGAAGCTCTCCGCGCCTTTTCCGTTTTCGACGCGGGCGGGCGGAAACTGACGCTCAAGTCGGTGCGTCCCGCGAACCAGGGTGCGGTCGCGACCTTCGCCGAAGTGAGCGACCGCAGCGCGGCCGAAGCCTTGCGCGGCACCGTGCTGACCGTGCCGCGCTCGGCGCTGCCGCCGCTCGGGCCGGGCGAATATTATCATCACGACCTGATCGGCCTGCCGTGCGTCTCGACCGACGGCGCCGCGATCGGCCATGTCGCTGCGGTCGAGAATTTCGGTGCGGGCGACATCCTCGAAATCGAGAGGCCGGCCGAGCCCGGCAAGAAGCCCGTCCGCTTCATGGTGCCGATGAACGCGCAGGCGGTTCCGGCGTGGACCGACGATGGCGTGACGATCGACGCGGCGTTCGTCGAGTAACGGGCGCTCCCTTATTGCTCGTCACCCCGGACCTGTTCCGGGATCCATCTTCCAGCGCAGGCGGCAATGGACCCCGGATCGAGTCCGGGGTGACGAAGGAGTATGATTGTCGGTGGCTTCACCGGCTGTTAGCCTGACCGCGATTTGCCAAGGAGGGACCATGCGCTGGAAATCGGGCTTCGCTTTTGCTCTCATATTTGCGGGCGCGGTTCCCGCCACGGCGCAGGAAGGCGCGCCCAAGACCCTCGCCCAGCTCGCCCCCGAAATCGATGCGCTCTTCGCGAAATTCCAGGCTGACCAGCACGTCCCCGGCCTCGTCTACGGCGTCGTGAAGGACGGCAAGCTCGCATATGTGAAGGGCGTCGGCGTCCAGAATATCGGCGACAAGCGGCCCGTCACCCCCGACAGCCTGTTCCGCATCGCCTCGATGACCAAGGCCTTCACCGCGCTGTCGATCCTGAAGCTGCGCGACGACGGCAAGCTGCGGCTCGACGATCTCGCCGAGGACTATATCCCCGAGATGAAGGGCTGGACCTACCCGACGACGGACAGCCCGCGCATCCGCATCCGCGACCTGCTCCAGCATGTCGGCGGTTTCGTCACCGACGACCCGTGGGGCGACCGCCAGCAGGTGCTGCCGCAGGGCGAATTCACCAAGATGATCGCGGCGGGCGTGCCGTTCAGCCGCGTACCGCAGAGCCAACATGAATATTCGAACTTCGGCTACGCCTTGCTCGGCCGGATCGTGTCGAAGGCGTCGGGCATCGCGTACACCGACTATGTCCAGAAGACGATCCTGACCCCGCTCGGCATGACGAGCAGCGGTTATGACGCGCCGCAGGCCCCCAAAGCGCGCTATGCACTCGGCTATCGCTGGGAGAATGAGCGCTGGACCGCCGAGCCCGAAATGGCCGACGGTGCGTTCAACGCGATGGGCGGGCTGCAGGTCAGCGCGAGCGATTATGCGAAATGGGTCGCCTTCCTGCTCTCGGCCTGGCCCGCGCGCAACGATCCCGATCGCGGGCCGGTCAAGCGGTCGACGGTGCGCGAGATTGCGCAGGGGCTCAATTTCGTCGCGGTCACGAACCGCATCGGGTCGAGCGGCGGAACCGCGTGCAAGCTGGCGACGGCCTATGGCATGGGGTGGCGCGTCGCGCAGGACTGCGACCTCGGCCTCACCCTCGCGCATGGCGGTGGCTATCCGGGATATGGCAGCCATGTGATGCTGATGCCCGATCATGGCGTCGGCGTCTTCGCGCTCTCGAACCGCACCTATGCAGGGCCGTCGGCGCCCGCGTGGGACACGGCCGTCGCGATGCACAAGGCGGGGTTGCTCGAGGTTCGCGCGGTGGCGGTTTCGCCGGCGGTTGCGGGCCTCTATGCTTTGTCGAAGGCGGCTTATGCGGCGGGGAGCCTGGGCCCTCTTCGGGGCAGGTTGGCGATGAATTTCCTGATGGACCGCTCGGCGGAGAATTGGACGGCCGAATTCGCGCGATTGAAGGCGGAGGTCGGCGAATGCCCGGCGGACGAGCCGTTGGCGCCGACGGGCGCGATGTCGACGGCGTTTCGCCTCAAGTGCACGAAGGGCAAGCTCGACGGACAGTTGCTGCTGGCGCCGACCCGGCCGGCGACGGTCCAGGCGCTGCGCTTTCGTGTCGTCAGGGACGCGCCCTGATATTTGCGGCCTGCCGCCCCGTTGCAAGGGGGGTGGGGCGGCAGGCCTGCGCCGCTCAGCGGCGTTTCGTGACGCGCGCCGGCACCGCCCGCTTCGCGAGGCGGCGCGCCGGGACGGCGCAGTCGAAATAGGAATCTTCGCCCGGCGCATGGATCGGGGTGACAAGGTCCACGAATGCGCGGAACCTGGCGCCGAGCCATTTGATCGCGCGATCGAGATCGGCGCTCATCCGTTCGTGGCCGTGTACCCAGCCGCGCATGAAATGTTCTTCCATCATCGCTTGTCTCCTGTCTTGGCCCCCTTCAAATGCGCCTGACGAGACGGCAAAGCCAACAAAAGCTTTGCTGGATATCATAAGTAGAGCTTATATATCGCCGATGTCGAAACTTCCGCCCCTTGCCGCCGTTCGTGCCTTCGAGGCAGCCGCACGCCTGCAGAATTTCTCGCGCGCCGGTGAGGAACTCGGGATGACGCAGGCCGCGATAAGCTATCAAATCCGCCAATTGGAGCAGCGGCTCGGCCGTGCGCTGTTCGTGCGGGAGAAGGGACGGGTGCGCCTTTCCGAAACCGGGCAGCGGCTGCTGCCGACAATAAGCGGAGCTTTCGCCGCGATGGGTGACGCCTTCGCCGCGATCAGCAGCGACGATGCGGAGGTGCTGACGATCAGCGCCGCGATCACGCTCGGCGGCACCTGGCTTAGCGCGCGGATCGGCCGCTTCCAGCTTCGCTACCCCGACCTTGCCGTCCGGTTGCTGATGTCGAACGACCTCGTCGATTTCGACGCGACCAATGTCGACGTCGCGCTGCGCACCGGCAACGGTCACTGGCCGGGGCTGCGCACCGACTTTCTGTTCCGCAGCCATGTGACCCCGATCTGTTCGCCGGTGTTTCTTGATGCGAACCATATCGCGACGCCCGCCGACCTGCTGCGCGTCGAACGCCTCGCGCCGAACGACCCGTGGTGGGCGGGCTGGCTGGCACAGGCGGGCATCGGCACGCCCCCGCCGCCGCGCCGCGGGATCGAACTGGACAGCCAGTTGCAGGAAGCGATCGCGGTGCAGGGCGGCTTCGGCATCGCGCTGATGACCCCGCTCTACTGGCGGACCGAGCTCGAGACGGGGCGGCTCGTGCGGCCGTTCGAGACCATTTACGAGCCCGGCACCGGCAATTATCTCGTCCACCGCGACAATCGGGTGGGGGGGCGCAAGATCGAGCGCTTCCGCGAATGGCTGCACGAGGAGCTGGAGATGGATCGCCAGATGATCCCCGAGCCGCTATGGGAGCCGCTGCCATGAGTTTCGCCGCCGTTCCCCTGACCCTCTATCCCGACATGTTTCCCGGTCCGCTGGGGCACAGCATGGCGGGCCGCGCGCTCGAGACCGGCATCTGGTCGTGCGAACCCGTGCAGATCCGCGACTTCGCCACCGACAAGCATCGCACCGTCGACGACACGCCCGCGGGAGGCGGCGCGGGGATGGTGCTCAAGGCCGATGTGCTGGCGGCGGCGGTCGATCACGCGAGCGCGGCGCATCCGGACCTCCCGATCCTCGCCATGACCCCGCGCGGAACCCCGATCACGCAGGCGCGCGTGCGCCAGCTCGCGGCGGGCCCGGGGGCGATCATCCTGTGCGGCCGGTTCGAGGGATTCGACGAGCGCCTCTTCGACGCGCGGCCGATCGAACAATTGTCGATGGGCGACATCATCCTGTCGGGCGGCGAGATGGGGGCGCTGTTGCTGCTCGACGCTTGCATTCGGCTGCTTCCCGGCGTAATGGGCGCGGCTTCAAGTGGTGATGACGAATCGTTTGAAAACGGTTTGCTCGAATATCCCCACTATACCCGACCTGCCATATGGGAAGGGCGCACGATCCCCGAAGTGCTGCGATCGGGGGATCATGCGAAGATCGATGCCTGGCGGAAACGTCAGGCGGAGACGGATACTCGGTTACGCAGGCCGGACCTTTGGGAGCGTCATGTCGACGCTCGGGACCGACCTGCCTCTGGCGCGCGGCGAAAGAATAAGGACTAGAGGACATGAACCTCATCCAGACGATCGAAGCCGAAGAAATTGCCAAGGCTGGCAAGACGATCCCCGAATTCCGCCCCGGCGACACGCTGAAGGTCGGCGTGAAGGTGGTCGAAGGCGAACGCACCCGCGTCCAGAATTTCGAGGGCGTGTGCATCGCGCGCTCGAACAAGGGCATGGGCTCCAACTTCACCGTGCGCAAAATGTCGTTCGGCGAAGGTGTCGAGCGCGTCTTCCCGCTCTATTCGCCGAACATCGACAGCATTACCGTCGTCCGCAAGGGCGCTGTGCGCCGCGCGAAGCTTTACTATCTGCGTGGTCGCACTGGTAAATCGGCGCGTATTGCGGAACGCCGCGATTACCGGTCGGAAGCCGGCGAAGGCTAAGGAGAGCTTCTCTCACCCAAAGCCGAAACAGCTTTCAAACACGACCGGTTCCGCCAACAGGCAGAGCCGGTCGTTTTCATTTGGGCGAAACGAATTTGCTGCAGCCGTCCCCCTTGTTCCAACCGACACGGCGCGCGTTCATCGGCGCGGCGCTCGCGCTCGGCTTTTCGGGAAATGTGACGGCTGCAACCGATGCGCAGCGGCTCGTCGCAGCGGCGCGCAGGCAGATCGGGGTCACCCTGCGCTATGATCCCGCCTATACGGTGCTTGCCTTCCCGAACGGCGACGTCGAGCGTGTGAAGGGCGTCTGCACAGATGTCGTGATCCGCGCGTACCGCGATGCGCTGGGCCAAGACCTGCAGGCCCTTGTAAACGCCGACATGCGCGCCAATTTCGGGGCCTATCCGAAGAATTGGGGTCTCGGCCGGCCCGATCGCAACATCGACCATCGCCGCGTTCCCAATCTGGCGACCTATTGGCGGCGGCAGAAGGCGGCGGTGCCTGTCACGACCGATCCGGACGACTGGCGTCCGGGCGACATGTTCACGCAAATGGTCGGCGGGCGCCTGCCGCATACCGGGATCGTGTCGGACAGGAAGAATACCACAGGCACGCCGCTGGTGATCCACAATATCGGCGGCGGTGCCCGCGAGGAGGATGCGCTGTTCGCGCATCCGCTGACCGGCCACTTCCGCTGGAAAGTTTAAGCCTACCCAATGTTTTCAACCGAGTTCTACGCTGAGGAGTGAGTAAATGGGTTATCGTATCGTTGTCGCCGGCGCGACGGGCAATGTCGGGCGCGAAGTGCTCGCCATCCTGGCCGAGCGTGAATTCCCGATTGCCGAACTGGCCGCGGTCGCATCGTCGCGCAGCCAGGGCGACGAGATCGAGATCGGCGATACCGGCAAGACCGTCAAATGCCAGAATATCGAGAATTTCGACTGGACCGGCTGGGACATGGCGATTTTCGCGATCGGCAGCGACGCGACCGCGATCCACGCGCCCAAGGCGGCGGCGGCAGGCTGCGTCGTGATCGACAACTCGTCGCTCTATCGCATGGACCCCGACGTGCCGCTGATCGTGCCCGAGGTGAACCCCGACGCGATCGACGGCTATGCGAAGCGCAACATCATCGCGAACCCCAATTGCTCGACCGCACAGATGGTCGTCGCGCTGAAGCCGCTGCACGATGCCGCGAAGATCAAGCGCGTCGTCGTCGCGACCTATCAGTCGGTGTCGGGCGCGGGCAAGTCGGGCATGGACGAGCTGTGGAACCAGACGCGCCAGATCTTCGTCGGCGACGAAAAGGACGTGCAGAAATTCACCAAGCAGATCGCGTTCAACGTCATCCCGCATATCGACAAGTTCCTCGACGACGGGTCGACCAAGGAAGAGTGGAAGATGGTCGCCGAAACGAAGAAGATCCTCGACCCGAAGATCAAGGTCACCGCGACCTGCGTCCGCGTTCCCGTCTTCGTCGGCCACTCCGAGGCGATCAACATCGAGATGGAGAATGAACTGTCGGCCGAGGACGCGCAGCGCATCCTCCGCGAGGCGCCGGGCGTGATGCTCGTCGACAAGCGCGAGGATGGCGGATACATCACCCCCGTCGAGTGCGTCGGCGACTATGCGACCTTCGTCAGCCGCGTGCGCGACGACAGCACGGTCGACAATGGCCTCAACCTCTGGTGCGTCAGCGACAACCTCCGCAAGGGTGCGGCGCTGAATGCGGTGCAGATCGCCGAACTGCTCGGCCGCCGGCACCTGAAAAAGGGCTGAGGCCTAGGATGCTGTGCCCCCTGCGAAGGCAGGGGCCCATCTCCAGCCCTAACGCCTCGACACCGCGGTCGCATGGGGCTGATACGCCGGGAGATGGGCCCCTGCATTCGCAGGGGCGCAGCTTCGCAATGTCTCGACTTCGGGATGCGAACGGGTAGGGAAGGACGATGACCTCGCCCTTCGCCTTCACCCACGCGCTCTGCCGCGCCCCGGCGCCGTCTGCCGTGAACGGTATCCGCGCCGGTGGTGGTCCCGACCCCGATTTCGCCATGCTCGTCGCCGAGCATGGCGCCTATGTCGCGGCGCTCCATGATCTCGGCCTGATGGTCGACGTCCTCCCGCCGCTCGACGACTTTCCCGACGCGCTTTTCACCGAGGATGTCGCGCTGACCTTCCCCGAAGGCGCAATCCTGCTCCGCCCCGGAGCGGAAGCCCGCGCGGGCGAGGTGGCGCATATCCGCGAAGCGATGGCGGCGCGGCATCCGGTCCCGCTCGAAATGACCGTCGGGCATGTCGAGGGCGGCGACGTGCTGCGGCTCGCCGATCGGGTGATCATCGGCCTCTCCGACCGGACCGACCGCACCGGCGCCGAGAAACTGGCGGGGCTGCTCGCTGAGCTCGGCTACCGCGCCGAGGTTGCAGAAACCCCCCAAAGCGTCCTGCATTTCAAGACCGGCTGCAGCCTGATCGACGAGCGGACAGTGCTTACGGTCCCCGCGATGCGCGACTGCCCCGAATTCGCCGGGTTGGAGGTCGTGGTCACCCCGCCTGGCGAAGAGGGCGCCGCGAACATCCTGCGCGTTCGCGACACGGTGCTGATCGGCGAGCGCTGGACGGCGACGCAGGCGATGCTCGCCGCGCGGGGGGTGCCGTATCGCACCATGGCGACCGACCATGTCGCGCGCCTTGATGCGGGGCTGAGCTGCATGTCGCTGCGCTGGTAATCGCGCGCGGCGGTGGCATAAGGATCGGGACGCGAAACAGGAGGCGGTGATGCGGGCATGGACGGGCTTGGTGATGCTGGGATTGCTCGCGGCGTGCAAGCCTGCCGACAAGCCCCCTACCGACGAGACGGCCGTGCCCTCGGCGCCGCCAGTGCCCGAGGCGAAGGCCGACGGTCCCGCTGCCGCCACGACCGCAGTCGCGCTCGACGCCGAGGGGCTGCGGTTCATCGACAAGGCCAGCGGCAAGGCGAGCCTCCTTGCTTTCGGCGTTCCGCGCGAGCAGGCCGAAAGGGCGCTCGCGAACGTCGCGGGCAAGGCCGACGATCGCAGCGACAACAATGAATGCGGCGCCGGGCCGATGGCGTTCACGCGCTTCGACGCGATGACGCTCAACTTCCAGGACGGCAAGTTCGTCGGCTGGTTCCTCGGCAACGAAAAGGGCGCGAAGGATTATTCGACGGCGAGCGGGATCGGCATCGGGACGACGCGCGCCAAGGCGAAGCAATCGGTCACGATCACCGATATCGAGGACAGCACGCTCGGCGAGGAGTTCAGCATCGGCACCGGCGACACGGTCGTCGGCGGCATGTTCGCCGAACCCGGCGACGCGGCCAAGGTCGACGCGCTGTTCGCGGGCGTGAACTGCTTCTTCCGCTGACGACCGTTATGTGCCCTTCGCTCCTCCCTGTGGCGCAGCCATGGGGAGGTGGCAGCGCGAAGCGCTGACGGAGGGGCAATACCGCCGCCGTTGCGGCCCCTCCATCACCGCCTTCGGCGGCGGTCCCCCTCCCCATCGCTGCGCGACAGGGAGGACAAGTCCTTCTTCGTCATCCCGGACTTGATCCGGGATCCACGGCGGCGGCGAAGTCATGGACCCCGGATCAAGTCCGGGGTGACGAATGAGGATCAGCGAACGACCACTCCTCACCCCAAAGCAGCCACTACCCTAATGCCCCATGTCGGCCATCGAGGCCTTCGGTCCACCCGGTTTCGGCGGCCGCAGCAACAGCACCAGCGGCACCGCGGCGAGCGTCACCCACATCATCAGCCAGAAATCGTCGATATAGGCGACCATCGCCGCCTGCCGGTTGATCTCGGCATTGACCATCGCCATCGCGGTGTCGCCGACGATACCGAAGCGGTCGGCGGTCGAGGCGTCGAGCATGCTCGTCGAGCTGTTAGTGACATGGCTGACGAGGTCTTCGTGGCTGCGCTGGATATTGGCGCCGAGCAGCGTCGTGACCACCGAGATGCCGACCGACGCGCCGATGCTGCGCAGCAGATTGAGCAGGCTCGATCCGTCGGTGCGGTACTGCGGCGGGATCGTCGCAAAGGCCATGGTGTTGAGCGGGATGAAGACCAACCCCATGCCGATACCCTGGACGAGGCCGCTGACGATCACCGGCCGCATCCCCATCTCCAGCGACCAGTGGCTCATCTGCCAGAGCGACAGCGCCGCGATGGCGAGGCCGCTGCCGACCATCCAGCGCGCGTCGACCTTGCCGAGCAGTTGGCCCGCAACCCACATGCTCATCAGGATGCCGATGCCGCGGACGGCGAGCACCCAGCCGGTGTCGATCACCGGCCAACCGAACAGATTCTGGAGCATCGGCGGCAGCAGCGCCATCGAGGCGAACATCACGATGCCGATGACGACCATGAAGCCCATCGCGGTGACGAGGTTGCGGTCGGCCATCATCTGCCGGTTGAAGAGTGTGTCGCGGCTGGTGCAAAGATGGACGACGAACATCCAAAGGCACGCGATCGCGACGGCCATCTCGATCCAAATCTCGCGGCTGTCGAACCAGTCGAGATGCGCGCCGCGGTCGAGCATCAGCTGGAGCGCCGAAAGACCGAGCGCCAGCATGGAAAAGCCGAACAGGTCGAAGCGGCGGTCGCGCCTCCGCGTCGCGGGAAGCAAAGCCCACATCATCGCAAGCGTCAGCAACCCGACGGGCAGGTTGACGTAGAATACCCAGCGCCAGTTGACCGACTCGGTCAGCCAGCCGCCCAGGATCGGCCCGAGGATCGGTCCGATCATGATCCCCATGCCCCAGATCGACATCGCGCGCGCCTGTTTCTCGGGCGGGTTGATGTCGAGCATCACCGATTGCGAGAGCGGGCCGATGAACGCCGCGCTGATCCCCTGCAGGAAGCGGAAGGCGACCATCTGTTCGAGCGACTGCGCTGCGCCGCAGGCCATCGACGCGACGATGAACCCCGCTATGGCGCCAAGGAACAACTCGCGGCGGCCGATGCGATCGGCAAGCCAGCCGGTGATCGGCATCGCGACCGCCGATGCGAGGATATAGCTCGTCAGCACCCAGGTCACCGTTTCGCTCGTCGCGCCGAGCGCCGACTGCATGTGCGGGATGGCGACGTTGGCGATCGTCGTGTCGAGAATCTGCATGATCGACGCGCCCATGACGGCGACGGTCAGCAGGCCGCGAAAGCGGACCTGCTGATGCAGCGGGATCGCATCGTCGACCGCCGTGGCTGGCGACCGGCGGGGAAAGGCGCGGCTCGCCATGGCCTTACTTGTCGGTGAAGACTTTGACGTCGGCCGACAGCCCGGCGATCATGTCGCGCGAGGGTTTTTCGTCGAAGGCGATCCGCACCGGCACGCGCTGCGTCACCTTGACCCAGTTGCCGGTCGCATTCTGCGCCGGGAGCACCGAAAATTCGCTGCCCGTGCCGGCGCCGATCGTCAGCACATGGCCGCGCACCTTGAGCCCCGGATAGGCGTCGAAGCTGATTTCGGCGCGCTGGCCGACGCGCATGTCGGCAAGGTCGGTTTCCTTGAAATTGGCCTCGACCCACGGATGGCCGGTGTCGACGATCGTCACGGCGGGCAGCCCCGCAACCATCATCTGGCCGACCAATAGCCGGTCGGACTGCGCGATACGCCCCGCGCTCGGTGCACGGACTTCGGTGCGGCCGAGATTGACCTCGGCCTGCGAACGCTGGACCTTCGCCGCCTCGACCTGCGGATTGATCCCGTTCGCGCCGGTAGCGAGCTTCGAGCGCGCCTCGGCGGCGTCGGCGCGGGCTTGCGCCAGCGCGGCGCGTGCCTGTTCGACCGCATGTTTCGACGCGTCATAGGCGGCCTTGGTCGTGAAGCCCTTGTCCATCAACGCCGCCTGGCGCGCGAAGTTCGACTGGGCGAACGCGACACCTTCTTCGGCCGCCTTGATATCGACCCCTGTGGTGGCGAGGCTCGCCGACAGGTTGCCGACATCGACGTTGGCGGCGTCGATCGCGGCATTCGCCTGCGCGACACTCAGCGCATAGGGTTCGCCGTCGATGCGGAAGAGCAATTGCCCCTTCTGCACCATCTGGCCGTCCTTGACCGCGACCTCGGTGATCCGGCCGCCGACTTCGGCGGCGATCGAGACCTTGTCCATCTGGACATAGGCATTGTCGGTCGACACCGATCCGCCGCTCGTCAGCCAATACCAACCGCCGGCGGCCAACAAAACGGCGGGCAGGCCGAACATCAGCAGGCGAGCGCGCCAGCTCGGCCCGGTCTTGCCTCCGGCGGCAGTGGCAGGCTGCGCGGGAGGCGGCACCGGGTCGGCCTTGGGTGCGCGCGCCGGCGCGGCGTCTTCGGCTTTGGTGCGGGAAGGGGAGAGCTGGTCCATTATACGGTCTCTTTTAGGCATTCGCGGCGGGAGAGGTTAGCGCGCACCTTTTCGACGAGCGTGACGAGCTGGTCGACTTCGGCGGCGCTCAATCCTTCGGTGGCTTCTTCGGTGAGTTTTTCGGCGATCGGACGCATCGCGCCTAGCATGTCGCCGGCGCGCGCCGTCAGATAAAGGCGCCACGCGCGGCGGTCGGTGGGATCGGCCCGTCGCTCGACGAGCCCCGCCTCGGCGAGCCGGTCGACCATCCGCGAGAGGGTGATCGGCTCGACCTCGATCAGCTCGGCGAGCGGGCCCTGCCTTATGCCCTCGTGGCGCTTCAGATAGGTGATCACGCGCCATTGCAGTGCGGTGATGCCGGTGTCACGCGTGCGTGCGTCGAAGGCGCGACGGAACAGCCGCGCACTGTCGTTGAGCAGATAACCGATCGTCTCACTCATGGCAGCGGATATAATAGCAATTGCTACTATATTCAATCCTGATGTGTCGTCAGAGGGAAATATCTGATTTGGTGTTAAATTCCTTTACAATGCTTGCGCTGGGGCGCTTTTTGGGCAGGATAAGGGCATGACTCTGACTGCCGACCTCTTCTGGTCCTTTCGCTCGCCCTACAGCTATCTCGCCATCGGCCGCTACCGCGCGCTGGCGGCGAGCCATGACCTGTCGATCAACCTGCGCCCGGTTTATCCGCTTGCGATCCGCCAGCCCGACTTTTTCGAACGCAATCACCCCAACTGGCTGAGCTACACGATGCGCGACATGATCCGCGTCGCGCAATTCCACGGCATTCCCTTCGGACCGCCGCGTCCCGACCCGATCGTGCAGAATGTGATGACACGCGAGATCGCAGCCGAGCAGCCCTATATCTATCGTCTGACGCGATTGGGGCAGGCTGCGTCGCGGCTCGGCCGGAGCCTGGGCTTCTGTCACGAAGTGGCTCAGCTCATCTGGGGCGGGGCGCAGGACTGGCACCTTGGCGATCATCTCGCGGGCGCGGCGCGGCGCGCGGGGCTCAGCCTCGCCGAACTCGACGCCGAGGCGGAGGCCGATGCCGAGGCGCTCGACAACGAGATCGCGGCGAACCAGGTCGCGCTCGAGATCGCGGGCCATTGGGGCGTGCCGACCTTGGTGTTCGATGGCGAGCCTTTCTTCGGCCAGGACCGGATCGAGATGGCAAAGTGGCGCATGGAGCAGAAGGGCTTGCAGCCGCGCTGATCGGCCTTGCCCAACCCATCGCCGAGGGGGCATAGGCCGCGCATGAGCATCGAACCCCGATTTTTCGTGGCGCGCGACGGCGTGCGGCTGGCGTGGCGCGAGATGGGGGAGGGGCGCCCGCTGGTGCTGCTCCATGGCCTGTTTTCGAACGCCGAGGTCAACTGGATCAAGTTCGGCACCGCCGCGGGGATCGCCGCGGCGGGGTTTCGCGTCGTGATGCCCGACCTGCGCGTCCACGGATCGAGCGACGCGCCGCACGAGCCCGAACATTATCCGCCCGATGTGCTCGTGCATGATCTGGAAGATCTGACCGGGCATCTTGGCGTCTCCGATTTCGACCTCGGCGGCTTTTCGTTGGGCGCACGCACGAGTACCCGTGCCGTGGTTGCCGGGATCAAACCGCGCAAGCTGATCCTCGGCGGCATGGGACTTGCAGGGCTTGCCGGCTGGTCACAGCGCGGGCAATTCTTCCAGCGCGTGATCGCCGACTATGAAACCGCGAAGCGCGGCGACGACACCTGGCTGTCGATCCAGTTCATGAAGACGATGAAGATCGACCGCGTTGCGGCGCGCCTGCTCCTGGACAGCTTCACCGATACCACGCCCGACATGCTCGCGGCGCTGACGATGCCGACCTTGCTCGTTTGCGGCGAGCAGGATCAGGACAATGGGTCGGCCGATGAACTGGCGGCGGTGCTGCCAGACGCGACGCTCAGCATCATTCCCGGCACGCATATGTCGAGCGTCACGCAGCCCGAGATGGGCGCGGCGATGGTCGCCTTCCTGATGGCTTGACCCTGCCCGCGGGCCGGTCCAGATTGCTGCCATCGCGCCCGAGAGCGCATCAGAATATCTAGAGGACGCCCCCATGAAAGCCATGATTTCAACGCTGTCGCTTGCCCTGTCGCTCGCGGCGGCAACCCCCGCCTTTGCCCAAGCCGCCCCTGCCGCCCCCACGGCTGCGGATGCCGATGCCTTCGTCGCCGCGGTCGAAAAGGACCTGTTCGACTATACCGTCGAGGGCGCCCAAGTGAACTGGGTCAACGCGACCTATATCACCGAGGATACCGACGCGATGGCGGCGCGGATCAACGCGGTCGGCACCGAAAAGTCGGTCAAATATGCCCTGGAAGCCGCCAAATATGCCGGCGTGGCGGGGCTCAGCGCCGACACGAAGCGCAAGCTCGATATCCTGCGTACCGGCATCGTCCTGCCCGCACCGACGACGCCGGGCGCGGCGACCGAACTCAACACGATCGCGACCGACCTGCAGTCGCAATATGGCAAGGGCCGCGGTACGCTGAATGGCAAGGAAATCTCGGGCTCTGACATTGAAGCCGAGATGGGCAATCTCAAGAATACACCCGCACAGTTCGCCGAAATGTGGACGAGCTGGCACGACCAGGTCGGTGCGCCGATGAAGGACGACTATGTCAAGATGGTCGGCATCGCGAACGCGGGCGCGAAGGAGCTGGGCTTCGCCGACACCGGCGCGATGTGGCGATCGGGTTACGACATGCCGCCCGAAGAATTCGCCAAGCTGACCGAAAAGATCTGGCAGGACATGAAGCCGCTGTACGTGGCGCTCCACACCTATGTCCGCTGGAAACTCAACGAGAAATATGGCGACGCGGTGCAGCCGAAGACCGGCCCGATCCGCGCCGACCTGCTCGGCAATATGTGGGCGCAGGAATGGGGGAATATCTACCCGCTCGTGGCGCCTCCCGGCACCGGCGACCTTGGCTACGACATCGGCGACCTGCTGACCGAAAAGGGCAAGGGCCCGCTCGACATGGTCAAGGCGGGCGAGAATTTCTATTCGTCGCTGGGGATGGCGCCGCTGCCCGAAACCTTCTGGAAGCGCAGCCAGTTCCTGAAGCCCGCCGACCGCGAAGTCGTGTGCCACGCCTCGGCGTGGGACGTCGACAACAAGGACGATCTGCGCATCAAGATGTGCATCAAGGTGAACGCCGACGACTTCATCACGATCCACCACGAGCTCGGCCACAATTATTACCAGCGCGCCTATAACAAGCAGCCGTTCCTCTATTTGAACGGCGCGAACGACGGCTTCCACGAAGCGATCGGCGATTTCGTCGCGCTGTCGATCACGCCGCAATATCTGGTCGACATCGGCCTGCTCGACAAATCGAAGGTGCCGAGCGCCGACAAGGACATCGGCCTGCTGCTGCGCCAGGCGATGGACAAGGTCGCCTTCCTGCCCTTCGGCCTGCTCGTCGACCGCTGGCGCTGGGGCGTCTTCGACGGCTCGATCAAGCCCGCCGACTACAACAAGGCGTGGACCGACCTGCGCAAGCAGTACCAAGGCATCGTCCCGCCGGGTGAGCGGCCGGCGAACGCGTTCGACGCGGGCGCGAAGTACCACATCCCCGGCAACACGCCCTACACGCGCTATTTCCTGGCGCGCGTGCTGCAGTTCCAATTCTATCAGGCGGCGTGCAAGCAGGCGGGCTGGAAGGGGCCGCTCCACCGCTGCTCCTTCTACGGCAACAAGGAAGTCGGCGCGAAGCTGAATGCGATGCTCGAAATGGGCGCGTCGAAGCCCTGGCCCGACGCGCTGCAGGCCTTCACCGGCAGCCGCGAAATGTCGGGCAAGGCGATGGCCGCCTATTTCGCACCGCTCACGAAGTGGCTCGACGAGCAGAACAAGGGCAAGCCGTCGGGCTGGTAAGCCGGGTACGATCGAAATGGAGAGGCCGGGGTGGCGACGCCCCGGCCTTTTTATTGCGCCTCGACCGATTGCTTGAACCGCGCCAGCCGCGCGCTCGCAGCGGCGGCGTGCGGGCCGATCCAGCGATCGTGGATGTCCTGGATCGGCATCGCGTTCAGATGATTCCAGCGCTCGCGGCCACGGCGCTCGGCGATCACCAGCCCCGCGTCCTCCAGCACCTTCAGATGCTGCATCACCGTGCAGCGGTCGATGTCGGCGAAATGGCCGCACAGCGCGCCGGTCGTCAGCGGCTGGTCCTTGAGATCATCGAGGATCTGTCGCCGGATCGGCGAGGCGAGCGCCTTGAAGGTCGCATCGAACTGGTCGTGAATTGACATGTTATATAAATATAACATAAAAGGCTTCGACTCAAGCGGAGAGTGGGTATGGAGCTGAAGTTCAGGGTCGCGGCGCGGATTGCGAAGCCGGTGCACGAGGTGTTCGAGGCGGTCGCCGATCCGGCGCAACTGTCGCATTATTTCACCACCGGCGGCGCCAAGGGGCGGCTCGAGACCGGCGCAAAGGTGACGTGGGACTTCCACGACTTTCCCGGCGCCTTTCCCGTCTATGTGATCGAGGTGGTGCCGGATGAGAAGATCGTCCTCGAATGGCAGGCGAGCGAAGGCGAGGCGCACAATGTCGAAGGCAGCGAGCCGAAGGACGCCGATTACCGCACGCGCGTGACGATGAGCTTCAAGGGCCTCGACGACGGCCGCACGCTGGTCGAGATCGCCGAGGAAGGCTGGCGCGAGAACCAGGGCGCGCTAAGCGCCTCCTATGGCAATTGCCAGGGCTGGTCGCAGATGCTCTGCGCGCTCAAGGTATGGATCGAGCACGGCATCAATTTGCGCGAGGGCATGTATCGATAGCGGGGCGATCGGAAGGGGTGAGCGAACCGCGCCCTTTCGTCACCCCGGACTTGATCCGGGGTCCATGACTTCAAGGCCGCCAATGGATCCCGGATCAGGTCCGGGATGACGAGAGAAAACACCGTCGCTTTTCAGTCCGGATATTCGAAGCGCAGCGGGCGCGTGCCGAGCGGGGCGCCGGTGTTGGCATCGATCACCACCGGCCGTACCGGTTCGCCGGTTTCGACATCGATCTGGCGCGTCAGCGCGCCCTTGCCATTATATTTGCGTCCCCACGCGCCGATCGCGGCGAGGATCGGCAGGAAGTTGCGCCCCGCTTCGGTCAGCAGATATTCGTCGCGCGGCGGGCGCTGGCTGTAGCGCCTTTTCTCGATCAGGCCCGCGTCGGTCAGTGCCGTCAGCCGCTGTGACAGGATGTTCGGCGCGATGCCGAGGCTGGTGCGCATCTGGTCGTAGCGGGTCAGCCCGCGTTCGATATCGCGCAGGACAAGGATGCTCCAGCGGTCGCCGACGCGCATCAGCCCGCGGTCGACGGGACAGGTGCCCAAATTATTTCTGTCGCCAGTCATTGAAGTCATATGGGACAGTCACTATCATTTTGCAAGTGACCCGCTGCGGGCCGCCTGCAAAGGAGACTGACGATGACTATCCCCACTGGAACGGCCCTGATCACGGGCGCCTCGACCGGCCTTGGCGCCGTCTACGCCGACCGCTTGGCCAAACGCGGTCACGACCTGATTCTCGTCGCGCGCAACGGCGCGCAGATGGAAGAACTCGCGGCAAAGCTGCGCGCCGACACCGGCGTGGCGGTCGACGTGATCGCCGCCGATCTGACCAAGGGCGACGACGTAACGCGGATCGAGCAGCGCCTGATCGACGATGCGAACATCACGCTGTTCGTCAACAACGCCGGCATGTCGCTCAACGGTGGCACGCTGGAGAATAGCGCGGCCGAGATCGAGACGATCATCGCGCTCAACATTACTGCTGCGGCGCGGCTCGCGATCGCGGCGGGCAGGGCGTTCGGCGCGCGCGGCAAGGGCGCTATCGTCAACATCGCCTCGGTCCTCGCGCTCGCGCCCGAGACGTTCGAGGGCGTGTACAGCGGCTCGAAGGCGTTTCTGCTCAATCTCAGCCACGCGCTCGCCGCGAACGGCCGCGACAAGGGATTCCATGTCCAGGCGGTTCTACCCGGTGCGACGCGCACCGAAATCTGGGAACGGTCGGGCAAGGATGTCGATGCCTTCCCCGCCGAGATGGTGATGAGCGCGAGCGACCTCGTCGACGCGGCGCTGCTCGGCCTCGACCGCGGCGAGGAAGTGACGATCCCGCCGCTCGCCGACGAAGGCCAGTGGAAAGATTATTACGCGGCGCGGCTGGCGATGGGACCGAACCTGTCGAAGCGCGATGTTGCGGAGCGTTACCGCGTGAACGAAGCGGTTTGACTCGACGGGAGGGCGGCGATCAAAAGCCGCCCTCCCGGACATCTCGAAACGACCGAAAGCTGCCCTATCCATCATCGTCACCCCGGACTTGATCCGGGGTCCATGACTTCAGCGCTGCGGTGGATCCCGGATCAAGTCCGGGATGACGAATGACAGCATACGGCCGGAAGCTGACCCATCCTGCATCGTCACCCTGAACTTGTTTCAGGGTCCATGGTCTGCCGTTTCCTTCGGCGCCGCGCCGGATCTAAGGCCCGGCCATGGATGCTGAAACAAGTTCAGCATGACGAGAATTGAAGGTCTGGAATCCACCCCAAAGCAGACGTCGCCTTCAAATAGGTCTTTCCTACATTATCCGCCTGTGTCAGCCTTCATCCGGCTCTTTCATCTGGTGGATAAGGCGGTCGAGCTTGCGGGTCGGGCTAGGAGATGCGTTCGGCAGCCCTCCCGGTCCAGAACGGGCGACGCATAAGGCTGAACTTTCCTGAACTTTGGAAATCCGGGCTGCGATGACCAGAGAAGGCGTGAGGCTTTCCCACCCCAATGCAGACTATGCGTTCCGCGCCATCAGTCCGCCGTCGACCGGGATCACTGCGCCGGTGATATAGCTCGCCGCGGGGAGCACGAGGCTGAGCGTCACATGCGCGACCTCTTCGGGTTCGCCGTAGCGGCGGAGTGCGGTGCGGCGCCGTGCGAAGACCGCCTTGTCCTCTTCCGGCACCTTGTCGGTCATGCCGGTGCGGATCGGGCCGGGGCAGATGCAGTTGACCGTGATGCCGTCCTTGCCAAGATCGACCGCGAGGCCGCGGGTGAGGCCAGTGACGCCGGTCTTGGCGGCGACATAGGGCGTGTCGCGGGGCGTTGCGCCGAGGCCTTCTGTCGACGCGATGTTGACGATGCGCGCGGCGTCGCTTTTGCGGAGCCATGGCAAAGCGGCGCGGACCATGCGCTGGTGCGCGGTCAGCATCACCGCAAGCGCGCGGTGCCAGATCGCTTCATATTCGTCCTCCGCATCGAGCGGGGCGAAGCTCGAGACGCCGGCGTTGTTGATGAGGATGTCGATGCCGCCGAAGCTTTCGGCGATTTGGATAATGACGCGCTTGATCGCTGCGCCGTCGGACACGTCGAGGGCGAAGGCCTTGGCATTCGGGCCGGCTTCGGCGGCGACGGCTTCGCAGGCGGCGAGGTCAAGGTCGGTGACCGCGACCTTCGCGCCTTCGCTGGCGAGGAGCAGCGCGGTGGCGCGGCCCATACCGCTCGCCGCGCCGGTAACGATGGCGACGCGCCCCGCGATGGACCGCGACAGCGTCAACGGAACGGCGGCTCGTTGCCCCCGCCGTTCATCTGAACGGCGGCTCGTTGAATGCGCGCAATTTCCGGCTGTGGAGCTTGGCCCCCTCGTCGCGCATCGTCTCGCACGCGCGGATGCCGATCTGGAGGTGCGCGGCGATCGCTTCCTCGTAGAAGCGGTTGGCCTGCCCGGGCAGCTTGAGCTCTCCGTGGAGCGGCTTGTCGCTGACGCAGAGCAGGGTGCCGTAGGGGACGCGGAAGCGATAGCCCTGCGCGGCGATCGTGGCGCTTTCCATGTCGATGCCGATCGCGCGCGACTGCGAGAAGCGGAGCGCGCTGTCGGTGTAGCGCAGCTCCCAGTTGCGGTCGTCGGTGGTGACGACGGTGCCGGTGCGCATGCGCTTCTTGAGGTCGGCGCCCGTCGCGCCCGAGACCGCTTCGGCGGCGCTCGCGAGGGCAACCTGCACTTCGGCGATCGGCGGGATCGGGATGGCGACCGGCAGCACGGCGTCGAGGATATGGTCGTCGCGAAGATAGGCGTGCGCGAGGACATAATCGCCGATGCGCTGGCTGGGACGGAGGCCGCCGCAGTGGCCGATCATCAGCCACGCTTCGGGGCGCAGCACCGCGAGGTGGTCGCAGATCGTCTTGGCGTTCGACGGGCCGACGCCGATATTGACGAGCGTGATGCCGCCGCCATCGGGCGCGATGAGGTGATAGGCGGGCATCTGGTGCCGCCGCCACGCGCTGTCGGCGACGAGCGCGCTCGCGTTGACGCCCGGCTGGTCGACGTAGAGTCCCGCAGCGCCGGCGAGCGCGGTGTAGCGGCCCTGGCCGACCTGCGCGCCCGCCCAGGCGACGAATTCGTCGACATAGCGGTGATAGTTGGTGAAGAGGATGTAGCGCTGGAAATGCTCGGGCGCGGTGCCGGTGTAGTGGCGGAGGCGCGCGAGGCTGAAATCGGTACGCAGCGCGTCGAACAGCGCGAGCGGTTGCGACGCGGCGGGGTCGGCGCCGAACAGGCCGTCGGCGAGCTCGTCGCCGATGTCGGCGAGCTCGGTGGTCGGGAAGTGGCGCGCGAGTTCGAGCGGGGTGACCCCGCCCATGTCCGACCCGTCGCTGGCGTCGAGCACATAGGGGAAGGGAATCTGTTGCCCGGTGCGCGTCACCTCCAACGTGATGTCGTAGTGGCGCGCGAGCAGGGTCAGCTGGTCGCGGAGATAGTCGGCGAAAAGATCGGGGCGCGTCACCGTGGTTTCGAAGGTGCCGGCGCGCTCGAAGCGACCGAAGGACAGATTATGACCCTTCTGCCCCTCGCGCTGCTCGCCCGTGGTGGTCAGGCGGATCGCCGGATAGTCGAACAGACCCGTCGCGGCGGCGTCGGCCGGGGGTAGCGTGCGATCGTGCACATAGGCAGCGATGGCGGATTTGAGATTGGAAACCGACGTGCGGAACTTGTCCTGAAGTTCGGCAATAATGCCCTCGACGAGAGCGGTAGGGTCGGCGATGTTCTGATTGTTCGATGCGTCTGATGTCATCGCGTCGCTGTTGCACGAAAATGTGACGAAAGGGAAGAGGGCGGCCCAGATTGCTGCGCCGCCCCGAAATTCCTTACAGCTGTTCGAGCATATGGTCGGCGCTCGACACCTTGAATTCGCCGGGCGCTTCGACGTTGAGCTGTTCGACGACGCCGTCATTGACGATCATCGAGAAGCGCTGGCCGCGCTTGCCCATGCCGAAGGCGGTGCCATCCATCGTGAGACCAACCGCATCGGCGAAGGCGCCATTGCCGTCGGCGAGCATCGTGACGGCCTCGCCGGCGCCCGCGCTCTTGCCCCAGGCGCCCATGACGAAGGCGTCGTTGACCGCGGTGCAGACGATTTCGTCGACGCCCTTGGCCTTCAGTTCGTCAGCCTTGTCGACGAAGCCCGGCAGATGCTTCGCCGAGCAGGTCGGGGTAAAGGCGCCGGGGACCGAGAAGAGCGCGACCTTGCGGCCCTTGAAATAGTCGGCGGTCGTCACCTGTTCGGGACCGTTCTCTGTGACCTTGACGAAGGTCGCGTCGGGCAGCTTGTCGCCTGTCTGGATTGTCATCGGGGGCATCCTTTCGTTGGAGGGGATCGTGTCGGACGCGACATTGGCTTGGCGTCGCCCGGAGTCAAGCGCGTCCGGTTCGGACAATTCATGGAAAGGCGCTGGACCCCGCCGCGATGGCGGGGCATGATATCGCCATGGAGAATGCCCCGACCTTCTTCACCGGCCAGTTGCTGCTCGCGCTGCCCGGGATCGGCGACCCCCGCTTCGAACATGCGGTGATTGCGATGATCAGCCATGATGCGGAAGGCGCGATGGGGATCGGTATCGCCGACCCGATCGACGGGATGACCGTCGGCGCGGTACTCGACCAGCTTGAAATCGACCATGACGATCCGCTCGATCAGCCCGTCTATCTCGGCGGGCCGGTCGAAACATCGCGCGGGTTCGTGATCCACAGCCGCGACTGGGGCGGCGAGGGGGCGGTGCAGGTCGCGGGCCGCTGGATGGTGTCGAGCTCGCACGACATATTGCGTGCGATCGGCCAGGGGCGCGGGCCGAAACAATGGATGGTCGCCTTGGGCTATGCGGGCTGGTCGCCGGGACAGCTCGAGGGCGAGATGGTGCGCCACGGCTGGCATGTGACCCCGGGCAGCGACGCGCTGATATTCGAAACGCCGCCCACCAAGCGCTGGCAGGCGGCGTTTGCCGAAGCGGGAGTGGACGCCCGCCTGCTCACCACCGAAGGCGGCGAAGCGTGATCCTCAGCGTGCGAGGGCGAGGAGCGGCTTGCCCTGATTCAGGTGCGACAGCGCGGTGCGCGCCGCCCAGCGCGAATCCATATAGGTGCCATTCGCAAGCTCGACGTCGTAGCGGATATCGCTGGTGATCGCGGCCTTGTAGGCGGTCTGCGCATCGGCGGTCTTGCCGAGCCGAGCATAGGCGGTGCCGAGATTGATCAGCCGCGAGGGATCCTGCGGGTCGATGTCGCTGTGCGTCAGCTTGTCGACCGCGAGCGCATTCTGGCCGGCCTTCAGCTCTTCATAAGCGACCGAAAGCGGAGCGAGACCCTCTTCGTCCGAACCGGTAACGACGATCGATTGTGCCGCGGCAGGGGTCGCGAAAGCGAGCGCGACGAGCGGCAGCAGAAATTTTTTCATTGTCTGTATCTCCCCGAAAACTTTAGCCGATTTTCTCGCTCGCGCCGGGAAAAGTCAATATTTCGGGCTCTATGTAACAGTGCTGTCACAAAGAGGAATTAAGCTAAACGCTAAGGCGCATTGTAAGTCAAGATTTTCAGTATCTTGGCGTCCGGGGCCCGCTGTCACACGGTGGGTCCCCCGGCTGTCACATTTCTGCGCGCGAAAAATTTATTTTCGGCCGTCTCGCATTTCGGGGCGCCGAGTCGTGCGCAACGCGCGCGGGTACCGCAGCGCGCAAGTTCGCTCCCGCTCCGCCGATCTTGCGGATATAAAGAAAAGTTTATATTTGATCGAGGGCTCGCTTTCGGCTAGGGCGCGCACGAAAATTTCGTGACCGCTCGCCTGCGGTCGTACTCGCCAGACTGGAGAAAACCCCGTGGCCACTCTCGCCGCCGACACCCGCGACTATGTCGTTGCCGACATCAGCCTTGCCGACTTCGGGCGCAAGGAAATCAACATTGCCGAAACCGAAATGCCCGGCCTGATGGCGCTGCGCGCCGAATATGGCGCGGCGCAGCCCCTCAAGGGCGCGCGCATCACCGGTTCGCTGCACATGACGATCCAGACCGCGGTGCTGATCGAAACGCTGACCGCGCTCGGCGCCGAAGTCCGCTGGGCGACGTGCAACATCTTCTCGACGCAGGACCATGCCGCCGCCGCGATCGCCGCGTCGGGCGTGCCGGTATTCGCGGTGAAGGGCGAGAGCCTCGCCGATTACTGGGACTATGTCGGCCGCATCTTCGACTGGGGCGTCGAAGACGGCACGACCGCGAACCTGATCCTCGACGACGGCGGCGACGCCACGATGTTCGCGCTGTGGGGCGCGAAGCTCGAAGCCGGCGAGACGATGCCGGCGCCCGAGAATGAGGAAGAGATCGAGATGCAGCGCGCGCTGAAGGCGTTCGTTGCCGCCAACCCCGGCTACCTCACCAAGACGGTCAAGGCGATCAAGGGTGTGTCGGAAGAAACGACGACCGGCGTCCACCGTCTGTACCACATCGCCAAGAAGGGCGAGCTGCCCTTCCCCGCGATCAACGTCAACGACAGCGTCACCAAGTCGAAGTTCGACAACCTCTATGGCTGTAAAGAGTCGCTCGTCGACGCGATCCGCCGCGGCACCGACGTGATGCTGGCGGGCAAGGTCGCCACGGTTGCCGGCTTCGGCGACGTCGGCAAGGGCAGTGCCCAGTCGCTCCGCAACGGCGGCGCGCGCGTGCTCGTCACCGAAATCGATCCGATCTGCGCGTTGCAGGCGGCGATGGAAGGTTTCGAGGTCGTGTCGATGGACGAAGCCGTGAAGCGTTCGGACATCTTCGTCACCGCGACGGGCAACGCCGACGTGATCACCGCCGAGCATATGGCGGCGATGAAGAATATGGCGATCGTCTGCAACATCGGCCACTTCGACAGCGAGATCCAGATCGCGGCGCTCGCCAACTACAAGTGGACCGAAGTGAAGCCGCAGGTCGACCTGGTCGAATTCCCCGACGGCAAGCAGATCATCATCCTGTCGAAGGGCCGCCTCGTGAACCTCGGCAACGCGACGGGGCACCCGAGCTTCGTGATGTCGGCGAGCTTCACCAACCAGACGCTCGCGCAGATCGAGCTCTGGACCCGCAGCGAGCAGTACAAGAACGACGTCTATGTCCTGCCGAAGCATCTCGACGAAAAGGTCGCGGCGCTGCACCTCGAAAAGCTCGGCGTGCATCTGTCGAAGCTGACGCAGAAGCAGGCCGACTATATCGGCGTGCCGGTCGAAGGCCCGTTCAAGCCCGACCATTATCGTTACTGAGAGCGCAGGGGCGCCGCCACGACGCGGCGCCCCGCTTCAGCCTTCCGGCGCGTCCGGATAGCTTCCCAGCGCCGGCCCCAAGGCTTCCTTGAGCGGGCCGAGCCACGCTTCATAGGCGCGCCAGCGCTCGACCCCGTCGCGATTGATCGGGCGGCGCACTTGCTCCGAACTCGCGGTTCGCACCGCGCGATTATTTTCGTGAAAGCGCAGGCAATTGTCCTCGAACGGCAGGTCGAGCGCCGCGAGCAGCCGGCGCGTTTCGCCTTCCGGATCGGCGAGCAGATCCTCATGGATCACGCGGTGGACCCGCCCGGGCAGCACCGCGTCGACATGTGCCATCAACCGCACATAGTCGCGATAATAATGTCCCATGTCGGCAAGGTCATAAGAGAAGGCCTGGCCCTGCGCGAAATGCTGCTTGAAGTTCGAAAAGCCGCAATCGAGCGGATGACGCCGCGCATCGATGATCTTCGCATTCGGCAGCGCCAACAGGATCAGCCCGATATCAAACCAGTTGTTCGGCATCTTGTCGATAAAATGGGTGCGGTCGGTGCCGCGGTGAAATCGGGCACGGTCGAGATAGCGCCGGCCTAGTTCGCCGAGCCGCGATGCGTCGAGATCGGCGAGTAGTTCGGGATAGGGTCGGCGCATCTCGACGACGAGGTCGCGCGCCATTTCGGAGATATAGGGAAGCTCGGCGGTTCCCTCGACAGCCGAATGGCTGGCCAATATCTGTTCGATCAAGGTCGAACCGGCACGCGGCATCCCGAGAATGAAGACCGGGGCGTTGCTGTCGTGGCCTTGGCCTTCGCGCGCCCGGAGCAGGGCCGGCGTCAGCGTGGCGATCGCCCGCGCGACCTCGTCGCCGAAGCTCGCGGTGTCATGAGGCCGGCCCGCGCGAGCGAGCGCATTTCCCGCTGCGTAGTGGGAGAAGGACCTGTGGTACTCGCCGATGTCTTCCAACGCCTTGCCGAGAGCGAAATGGAGATGGACCCGCTCGTCGGGAGAGCGTGTGCTGCCGAGCGTGGTTTCCATCCGACGAATGTCTTCCGCGCCGAAGACGGAGGTCTTCAGATTGGCGAGACTCCACCAGGCCTCGCCATGCGCGGGGTGTCGCCCGAGGACGCTGCGATAGGCGGCGATGGCGTCGTCGGTGCGGCCGACGGTCTTGAGCATATGGCCGTAGCCGACACGTACCGCGTCGCTTTCTCCGGCTCTGGTAAGGAAGCTTTCATAGACCGCGAGTGCCTCGTCATAGCGCGCGAGATGGCCAAGCGTGTTCGCGAGCTGGCGCGTCGCACTCTCGTTGCCGGGATCGATATCGAGGATCGCGCGAAGCTCTGCGATCGCCTCGTCGGGCCGCCCTTGGCGGAACTTCACGGTCGCGATGCCGAGCCGTGGTTCGGCGAAGGAAGGCATGACCGCTTGCGCGCGGCGGAACAGGGACACGGCGTCGGCATAGGCACCGATCATGTTGTCGAGTTCGGCGAGCATGATCAGTGCGCCGGGCTCGTCGGGATTGGCTGCGAGGTGCGGACGGAGCAGATGCTCGGCCCGTTTGAGGTCGCCACGCGCCAGCGCATCGGCGGCAGCTGCCAGAAGTGGGCTACGCGCGAAATTCTCGAGCGCTTGCCGCTCGGTCCGCTCGGCCCCTTGCGCGTCGCCGAGGCGCCTGAGCGCCGAGGCGCGGAGCCGCAGCGCATCATAGTTGCGGCCATCGACGGACAGGATCGCGTGCGCCTGTTCGAGCGCGCCGCGCGGATCGCGGGCCAGCAGGCCGCGGCCGTTGGCAAGCGCCTGTTCGAGTGTTCCGGTGCTGTCGGTTGCCATCGTCAACGGGGTCTGCGGGCTGTGAGCATCGCGGCCTTCTTGCCGCCCGACCGGGTTCTGCGCCAGAAAAAAAGGACCGGGAGCATCGCTCCCGGTCCCTTGTTCGCCCCCGGCGTGTTCGTCAGAACTTGGCGACGGCACCTGCGTAGAAGAAACGGCCGATATTATTGTAGATGCCGCTGCCGCCGCCGATACCGGTCAGGCCGTAGGGCGGCAGGCGGTCGGCGATGTTGTCGACGCCGATATAGGCATTGAACTTGTCGTTCACGTCGACCTGCAGGCGAAGATCGTGATAGAAGACGTCCGGATAGTAGCGGATGTCGAACGCGTCCTCATTCTCCGGATCGCGGCCCTGAACCGACTGGATGTTTTCGACATTCCCGGGCGTCATCTTGCCGATGTACCGCATCTGGTAGCCGAGCGTCACCTTGCCGTGCTTCAGTTCGACATTCCAGTTGAACGCATCTGCCGGGTCGCCCAGTTCGTACCGGATGCGGTCGGCGAAATCGGGGCGCAGCGGATCGAGGAAATTGTCGTTCTGGAGCACATGCGTATACTGAATGCGCGTGTTCAGCGCGAATTCGCCGAAATTCTTCCGGTATGCTGCTTCCACGTCGATCCCGCGTACCTTCAGCTTCGCGAAGTTGACCGGCCCCGACAGCAGGCTGTTGGAGATGATCTGGTACGGCGCTTCCTGGTTCGGGCCGGCGCCGGCACCGTTGCGGGTAAACAGGCCGCAGAACGAGTTGACCGGCGTTTCGGCATCATAGCAGGCATCGACGATCGTTTGCGCGTCGAGCGGGACAATGACGTTGTTCACCGTGATATTGTAATAGTCGACCGATGCCGAGAAGCCCGGCAGGAAACGCGGCTGGAGCACGCCGCCGATCGTCCAGGAGTCCGACTTTTCGGCATCCAGATCCGGATTGCCGCCCGACAGATAGGGCAGGGATTGCAGATAGGGGATCGATGCGCCGACCGGCACGCCGGCCGCAGCGCAGTTTGCGGCGCGGTTGGGCCCGTCGCCGATATTGGCGACGTCGCACGGATCCAAAAAGCCCGGCGCGAAATTCTGTCCCGCGGGGGTGAAGAGTTCGGTCAGGTTCGGTGCGCGCACCGACCGCGCATATTGCGCGCGGAACCGGATATCCTCGATCGGCGACCATTCGACGCCGCCATTATAGGCGTAGACGGTGCCCGTCCGGCCCTTGTAGTCGGCGATGCGGCCTGCGCCGGTCAGCGTCAGCTCGTGGAAGAAGGGCATGTTCGCGAGGATCGGCACGCGAAGCTCGCCATAGATTTCCTTCACCTCGAAGGCCGGCGGGTTGAACGTCGGAATCGCGTTGTAGAAGGTCAGACCCGCATCGACGAGCGGATCCTGCGTATAGTCGTTCGTTTCGCGGCGATACTCGGCGCCGATCGCGAAGCCGACGGGGCCGCCGGGCAGCTCGAACCACTGGCTCGAATCGCCGCTGAGGAAGCCGCTGAACACGAGCTGGGTGATCTTGCCGCGCGCGATCGTATCCTGGACCAGATAATCCTTGGCGGCCTGCGAGATATTCCCCTCGCCGAACAGGTTGACCGGCGTACAGGCGGTCACGTCGTTCGCCAGCTGCGCCTGTGCATAGTCGGGCAGGCGCGCCGCTTCGTACGCGACCGCCGCGCTGGGATCGACCTGTGCGCGGCAAACGATATTGCCGTTGGCAACGCCGTTCTGGAAAAGCCCCTGATCGACGGCATCGATCGCCAGCAGGAAGCGCTGGACATTGAGGTTGCCGAGAATGCGGGTGTTTTCCTTGAACTCGCCATAGTTGGCGGAAACTTCGTAGTTCCAGTCATCGTTGAACGTCCCGCGGACGCCGGCGACGATCCGATAGGTTTCGCGTTTCGCCTTTTCCTCGCGATTGCCGAGTTCGACGACGTTGCGCTGGAAGAAGAAGGGTACGTCGGTTGCCGACCCGTAATAGTCGAGCAGAAACTGCCGCGCTTGCGGGTTCAGATAGGGGTTGTCGGTGAAGAAGACTTCGCGCGGCGAACCGGTGGTGCCCCCCGAGAAGAAGAAGGGACCGCTCGCGTTGCCGAGCGAGTTCGTCCGCACATATTTGGCCTCGATGAACGGTTCGAACGCGTCGCTGACGGTGAAATGGCCGATCAGGTTGACGCTGACGCGATCGAGCTCGGGCGAGAAGCCGGTCTGCGTTCCGTCCCGAAAATTGTCGCCATCGCCGCCGAGTACCGTCGGGAAGAACTGAACGCCGACGAACTCGCCGGTCTGCGGCGTGAGCGTGCCGTCCGGGCGGAACAGATAGGGTTGCAGATAGTTGCCGCTGGCATCGCAGCAGCCGAGGAAGGTGCCGCCGTTCGAATAGATGCCGCTGCGGACGTCGCGCAGGAATACCGAATCGGGGATGCCGTCGCTGCCGTTGGGCAGGCCGGGCGCATCGGCCTGGACCTGGATGAAGGTGTTCTGCGTACGGTATGACTTGCGCTGCGATGCGTACCAGTCATTCTGCTTGGCATATTCGACGTTGACCGCGACGTTGCCGCGCCCTTCGGAGAAATTGGTGCCCCAGACGCCGCTGACATAGAATTGGCCGGCATCGCCATGCTCGCTGATGCCCGACTGGCCGCGGAGCTGGAGACCTTCGAAATCGCGCTTCAGGACGAAGTTGACGACGCCCGCGATCGCGTCCGACCCATAGATGGCCGAGCTGCCGCCCGTGACGATATCGACCCGCTCGATCAGGTCGGTCGGAATCTGGTTGGTGTCGACCGAGACCGCGTTGCTGAGAATGTCGGAGCCGACATGGCGCCGGCCGTTCTGCAGCACCAGCGTGCGCTGGGTGCCAAGGCCGCGAAGGTCGAGAATGTTGAGGCCCGAGGTGCCGAGGAAGCGCGTCGAGTTCGACTGGCCGATCGTGCTGCGCAGCGAGGGCAGGTCGTTCAGCACGTCGCCGATCGAGGTCCGTCCCTGCTGGAAAAATTCTTCACCGCCGACGCTGACGACGGGGACTTGCGATTCCAGGTTGGGTCTGCGGATGCGCGAACCCGTGACGATGATCGCCTCGCCGCCATCGGCACTCTCGGCGGTTGCATCCGCCTGATCGGTCTGGGCATCGTCCTGCGCAAAAGCCGGGGCCGCGAGCGTCATCGCGATGACCGAAACGCCCATCAAGCCGATTTTCCGTGATACGCGCGGTGAAAGCCCTTGAATGTTCTTCATGTGAATTTTCCCTGCCTTGGTCGGTCGAGGCCGCTTTTTGCCCGACATGCCTTAACGCAAGGTCAAGGAAATCTCGGAACTTTGGGGGGCGACCCGAGCCAGCGAAGGCTTTCAAAGCAGACCATTCAAGTCAAGCCGTTGGAATATTTTGCGACACTTTCCGCGTCATAGTGTGGCGCAAAAGTCGCATGCGGCCGTCCGCAACGGTCGATCGCCGCGTTCGGTGGAGTCCCCGGCGATTGAAACGGCCGGGGACAGTCGATAGGGCGGACGAATGGCCGCTCGTCCGATGCCCGCCTCTTCACCGCCCCTGGCAGCCCGCCCGTGACCCTGTCCACCGGCGCGCTCTTTGCCATCGGGCTGTTCGCCGCGCTCTGGCTGCTCGCCGGGCTGTGGGCGATCGGGCGCGGAGTCGCGATGCAGCGGCGCTCGGCCTTCATTGCGGGGCAGACCGACCGGCTGGCGAGCCTGGTCGAGGCCTCGCCGCAGCTTCCCGTCATCGTCCGGCCCGACTGGCGGATCGAGGCGGCCGAGCGGCTGTCGCGCTGGCTGGGGCTGCCGCAGGGGCCGCGCAATTTCGACGAGCTGCGGGGGATTGACGCGGGGCTCGACCATGCCGGGCACGAACAATTGCGGCAGGCGATCCTCGGCGCGCAGCGCGGTGCGAAACCCTTCACCCTCAGCCTGAAGCCGCTGGGCAGCGCGCGGACAATCATCGTTCATGGCGCGGCTGCCCCGCAGACGGTCGGCGGCGCGGGCAGCGTCCTGCTGTGGCTCAGCGACGCCACCGAAGGGCAGCATTCGCTGGCACAGGCGCGCCGCGAGCGCGACGAGGCGCTGGCGGCATTCGAGGCCTTGTCGGGGCTCATCGAGGCCGCGCCCTTCCCGATGTGGTTCCGCGAGGCCGACATGCGGCTCGCGCTCGTCAACGCCGCCTATGTCCGCGCGGTAGAGGCGACGAGCGCAGCGACGGTGATCGAGGAGGGAGTCGAACTGTGCGAACCCGTCGCGGGGATCAGCGCGACCGACGCCGCCGAAGCCGCGCGCACCGCGGGCGCCGCGCAGCAACGCACCGTGCCCGTTACGATCGAGGGCGAGCGGCGGATCATGCGCGTCGTCGACGTGCCGCTCGCCGCCGAGGGCGGGCGGGTGTTCGGCATTGCGGGCTATGCGATCGATATTCAGGAGCTGGAGAGCGAGCGCGGGGCACACCGGCGTTTCGTGACGACCCAGCGCGAGCTGCTCGACCGGCTGTCGGCAGCGGTCGCCCAATTCGGGCCCGATCAGGGGTTGGTATTCGCGAACCAGCCCTTCCGGCGGCTGTTCGCGCTGTCGGCCGAGGATGTATCGGAAGGACGCAGCTTCGCGCGCTTGCTCGACCTCTGGCGCGAGGGCGGGCGCACGCCCGAGGTGCGCGACTATCCCGAATGGCGGCAGGCGCATGTCGACTGGTTCGCGAAGCCCGACGCGAGCGAGGAGGACTGGCTGCTGCGCGACGGCACGCACCTGCACGTCGTCGCGCAGCCGACCCCCGATGGCGGCCTGCTGCTGATCGCCGAGGATCGGACCGAGCAGGTCCAGCTGGCCGGGGCGCGTGACACGCTGCTCCGCGTCCGCACCGCGACCTTCGACAATCTGTTCGAGGCGATCGCGGTGTTCGCACCCGACGGGCGGCTGCACCTGTGGAACCAGCGATTCCGCCGCTTGTGGAACGTCGACGAGCATATCCTCGCGGGGCACCCGCGCGTCGATACGCTGATGGGCGGGCTCGCCGACCGGCTTGCCAAGCCGAGCCAGATCAGCGTGATGCAGGAGGTGATCCGCGCCGCGACGCTCGAACGGACGCAGCGTGTCGGCGAGATCCGCTTCGCCGACGGACGCCATTTCGATTTCGCGTCGATTCCGCTGCCCGACGGCAACGCGCTGCTGATCATGCTCGACATCACCGCCAGCCGGAAGATGGAAGGCGCGCTGCGCGAGCGGAACGAGGCGCTGGAGGCGGCGGACAAGGTCAAGACCGCCTTCCTGTCGCGGATGAGCTATGAACTGCGCACGCCGCTGACCTCGATCGGCGGGTTCGGCGAGATGCTGCAGTCGGGCTATGCCGGCGAGCTTCCGGTCGCCGCGAAGGCCTATATCGATGCGATCATGGATTCGGTCGGCGTGCTCGGGCGGCAGATCGACAATGTGCTCGACCTTGCGCAGGGCGAGGCGGGGACGCTGGCGGTTGAACGCGCGCCGGTCGATGTCCGCGCGCTGCTCGACAAGGCGCTGGCCGAAGCGAAGCCCTTCGCCGCCGCCGAGAAGATCGAACTGGCCGGGCAGCTGTCGAACACGCTCGGCACGATCGAGGGCGACGCCCCCCGCCTCGCGCGGCTGGTGGCGGGGCTGCTCGACAATGCGATCCGTTTTACCGCGCCGGCGCGGCGCAGCGGCGGGCGCGTGCTGCTGCACGCCGATGGCGACGACAAGGGGATCGAGTTCGTCGTTTCCGACAATGGCCCCGGGATGCCCGATGCGGTCGCAGCGATCACCAGGGGCACGCAGGCGGGGACGCAAAGCGGGGGTATCGGCCTCGCGCTCGCGCGCCAGCTCGTCGCCGCACACGGCGGGACGATGGAAGTATTGAGCGAGAAGGGGCAGGGGACGCTGGTGCGCGTGAGCCTGCCGCGCGGGGCATGAGCTTTCGTACGGATTATACATTGGCCGACGCCGGGCGCATTGGCGCGGTGATCGGCGCGGCCTTGGTGCCGGGTGATGTCGTGCTGCTGTCGGGCGACCTCGGCGCAGGCAAGACGACACTTGCGCGCGCGATGCTCAAGGCACGTGGGCTGGCGGGAGAAGCGCCGAGCCCGACCTTCGCGATCGTCCAGCCTTACGCACCGCCCGAGGTCGATTTGCCGATCGCGCATGTCGATCTCTACCGGATCGAGCAAGAGGACGAGTTGATCGAGCTTGGGCTCGACGATTATCTCTATGACGGCGCGCTGCTGATCGAATGGCCCGAGCGGCTGGGGGCCCAGGGCTGGCCCGAGGCGCTGGCGCTGCGGATTTCGGGCGCGGGCGACGCGCGCGTCTTGACAGCCGAAGTGCCGGCGGCTTGGGAAGCGCGATGGCCGCTCCGATGATTCCGCCCGCCCACGCCCCGGCGTTCCTCGCCGCGCATGGGTGGGGCGACGCCCAGATATTGCCGCTTGCAGGCGACGCATCCTTCCGCCGCTATTTCCGCGTGCGTGATGGCGACCGGCGCGCGGTGCTGATGGACGCGCCGCCGCCGCACGAAGACCCGCGTCCGTTCATCGCGGTTGCCGAATATCTCTGTAACCACGGTCTCAACGCGCCGACGATCCTGGCGCGCGATCTGGAGCAGGGGCTGCTGCTGATCGAGGATTTCGGCGACGTGCGGCTCCGCGAGACGGTCGACGAGCAGCTGCACAAGGAGAGCGATTATTACGCGGGCGTGACCGACCTGCTGGTGCACCTTCATGCGCGTCCCGCCATGGACGGGCTGCCGGTGCATGGGCTCGATCAGTGGCTGGACGAGGTGATGCTCTTCACCGACTGGTATTGCCCGGCGCTCGATATCGAGGTCGATCGCGACGGCTTCCGCGCCGCATGGCAAGCGGCGCTGGCGCCGGTCGAGGTCGACGGGTTGCCACGCGTGACGGTGCTGCGCGACTTTCATGCCGAGAATATCATGCTCGTCGCGGGTCAGGACGGCGTCGCCCATTTCGGGCTGCTCGATTTCCAGGACGCGCTCGTCGGCCATCCGGCCTATGATCTCGCCTCGGTGCTCGAAGATGCGCGGCGCGATGTGACGCCCGCGGTCGAGACGGCGATGCTCGATCGCTATGTCGCGGCGACCGGGCAGGGCGAGGCGTTTCGGGGTGCCTATTGGGCCCTCGCGGCGCAGCGCAACACGCGCATCCTCGGCGTCTTCGTCCGTCTGTGGAAGCGCGACGGAAAGCCCGGATATCGCCAGTTCCAGCCGCGGATGTGGGGACTGCTCGAACGCGACCTTCAGCATCCGGCGCTTGTCCCCGTTCGGCAATGGTTCGACGCCAATGTCCCGCCTTCGAAACGGGCGGAGGCGTGGACGTGAGTGCGAAGATCGAAAGCGCGATGGTGATGGCGGCGGGGATCGGCAAGCGGATGCGTCCGCTGACCGCGACGCGGCCGAAGCCGTTGGTGCGCGTCGCGGGCAAGGCGCTGATCGACCACAGCCTCGACCGGATCGAGGCGGCGGGGATCGGCCATGTCGTCGTCAACGTCCATTATCTGGCCGATGCCCTCGAAGCCCATCTGGCGGCGCAGAAACGGAATTTTACCCTCGCCGTCTCCGACGAGCGGTCGCAACTGCTCGAAACCGGCGGCGGAATGATGAAGGCGCTGCCGCTGCTCACCGGTGACCCGATCCTGATCGTCAACAGCGACAATATCTGGACCGACGGGCCGCAGGACAGCATCGCGCATCTCGCGCGGCACTGGGACGATGCGAAGATGGACGCGCTGCTGCTTGTCATCCGGCAGGCGAGCGCGACGGGGCACGGCGGCAAGGGCGACTTCCATATGGACCCCAATGGCCAGCTGTCGCGGCGCAAGCCGGGACGGATCGCACCCTTCGTCTATACCGGCATCCAGCTCGTCTCGCGGCGGTTGCTCGTCGATGCGCCGGAGGGGCCGTTTTCGACCAACATTTTCTGGGACCGCGCGATCGTTGCGGGGCGGCTCTATGGTCTGTCGCATATGGGGCAGTGGTTCGACGTCGGAACGCCTGCGGCCATTGCGCCGACCGAAGCCGCATTGGGCGAGGTCTAATCATCTCAATTCGTCATTGCGAGCGCAGCGAAGCAATCCAGAGTTGCGTAAACCGCCCCGGATTGCTTCGCTGCGCTCGCAATGACGATGTGTGAATCCGATGGCTGACGCGAAGCCCGTCATCTTCTCCATCCCGGTCCACCGGGCCTTCGCCGACGCCCTCGCCGCCGGAATCATCGCGCGATACGCCGACGGCGCGCTGGGGCTGGCCGAAGGGCTGATCCTGCTGCCGAGCAACCGCGCGCGGAGCGCGGTGCAGGCGGCCTTCGTGCGCGCGGGCGGGACGGGATTGCTGATGCCGCGGTTGGCGGTGATCGGCGATGCGGACCTCGATGAGTCGGCGGCGTTGTCGCTCGATGCCATCGACGATGACCCGATCCCCCCCGCGATCGACGCGCTGCGGCGGCGCTTGCTGCTCGCCGAACTAATCGAGCGATACACGCCCGCGGGCGAGCCGTCGATCGTCGGGGCCGCGGCGTTCCAGCTCGCCGACGGGTTGGCGCGGGTGATCGACCAGCTGCATTATGAGGAGGTGCGCGTCGGCGATCTCGTCGATCTCGACCTCGGGGCATTCGCCGAACATTGGCAGGCGTCTCTCGGGCGGCTTAGGCTGCTCGTCGATCATTGGCCCGCGGTGCTCGCCAAGACCGGCAGCATCGACCGGGCGGAGCGGCGCAACCGGTTGCTGGGGCGCGTGACCGCGGGATGGCGCGCGGCGCCGCCGGCGCCGTTCGTCGTCGCTGCGGGCATCACGACCGCCGCGCCTGCGATCGCGCGGTTGCTGCGCACCGTGGCCGATCTGGAGCGCGGAATGGTCGTGCTGCCCGGCCTCGACCGGGCGATGGCGGCCGAGGAATGGGAAGCGCTCGGCCCGACGCGGCCCGATCCCGAAAATCCGGCGCGGCCGCTGGAGACGCATCCGCAATATCATCTGAAGCTGCTGCTCGACCGTATGCGCGCGAGCCGGGAGGAAGTAGTCGAATGGGATGCGACCTCGGCGTTCGACGGGCCCGAAGCGCGCACCCCCTTCGTTTCTTTGCTCTTCGCGCCCGCCGACTATAGCGCGCAATGGCAGGCGGCGGGCGACCTGTCGGCGGCGACCGCGGGGATTTCGGGCGCCGTTTTCGCCGACGACGGGCAGGAGGCGCAGGGGATCGCGCTCTTGATGCGCGAGGCGGTCGAGACGCCGGGGCGCACCGCGGCGCTGGTGACCCCCGACCGCGGGCTCGCCGAGCGCGTCGCGGCGGCGCTGGCGCGCTGGGGCATTTCGGTAGACGACAGCGCGGGGCAGCCGCTTTCGCGGACGCCGCCGGGCGCGCTGCTGCTGCTGCTGGCGAAGCTGGCGTCGGCGTTCGATCCGGTCGCTTTGGTGTCGCTGCTCGGACATCCGCTGGTACGCAAGGGTGAGGGAAGGTCGGCGTGGCTCGACCAGCTGCGGCGGCTCGACCTGCTGCTGCGCGAGCCGGGGTTGCTGCCGGGATGGGACGGGGTGAGCGCGCGGATTGCCGCAGGCGCGGCCGATCCGCGGGGACGCGGGCACGGTCTCGCGGTTCAGCTACAACCTTGGTGGGACGAGGTTTCGGGCGCGCTCGGCGTGGCACTTGCCCCCTTTGCCGGACCGACGCCGCCCGCGACCTTGCTGGCGGCGCTGCAACGGGCGGCCGAATGGCTCACGGGCGACGCGATATGGGCGGGGCCGGCGGGGCGGATGCTCGCCGAGCTGTTCGACCAGTGGGCGCTTGCGCGCGGCGACGGGCCGGCGCTCGTCGATCCCGGCGATTTTCCGGAGATGCTGGGGCAATTGCTGGCCCAGGCGAGCGTGCGGCCGCCCTATGGCGGGCATCCGCGCCTGTTCATCTGGGGCCTGCTCGAGGCGCGCTTGCAGCGCGCCGATCTGATGATTCTCGGCGGGCTCGACGAGGGGCGCTGGCCCGCCGCAACGCAGCCCGATCCGTGGCTGGCGCCGGGCATTCGCCGCCTGCTCGGCCTGCCCGCGCCCGAGCGGCAACAGGGGATGGCGGCGCATGATTTTGCAAGCGCGCTGGCGGCGCGCGAAATCGTCGTCACGCGCGCACAGCGCAGCGGCGGCGATCCGGCGGTCGCGTCGCGCTTGTGGCTGCGGCTGGCGGCGCTGGCGGGCGATCTACCCGAACCGGCGCCGGCCGGGGTAGCGCTGACCCGGCTCGTGGCCGAACTCGATCTGCCGACGGGCGTCGTGCAGCCGGTGAGCAGGCCGGCGCCGCGCCCGCCGGTCGAGGACCGCCCGCGCAAGATCAGCGTCACCGCGGTCGACCGGCTCGCGCGCGATCCTTTCGCTTTTTATGCGAACCAGATGCTTGGCCTGTCGGCGCTCGATCCGCTGAGCGCCGCGCCCGATCCGCGCTGGCGCGGAACACGCGTGCACAGATTGTTCGAGGATTGGGTGCGCGGCGGCGCGACACCTCAAGGGTTCGAGCATGAACTGGCGGCGCTGCGGGAGGATGCTGCGCTCGATGCGATCGCGCGCGCTTTCTGGCTGCCGCGGATCGAGCCGGCGCTGCGCTGGGCGGCGGCGCAGGTGTGGGATCGCGCCGATCGCAAACCGCTCGACGTCGAGGTGAAGGGTGCGATCAGCGTCGATGGCGTGACGCTGCACGGCAAGGCCGACCGAATCGACCGCGATGCCGAGGGGCGGTTGGCGATCGTCGATTATAAATCGGGCGGCGCGCCGAGCGCGAAGGCGGCGTTCGACAGGCTCGACAACCAGCTCGGCCTGCTCGGGCTGATCGCGCGCGAAGGCGGGATGGAGGATATCGCCGCCGCGCCGGTCGATGCACTCGAATATTGGAGCCTGCGGCCCGATCGCCGTGCGGGCGGCGCGGGAAAGATTTCGAACACTTATGGGTCGCGCAGCGATCTCAAGAGCGCCGATCAGGCGATCGACCATGCCGCCGATGCGCTGTCGGAACTCGCCGCGATCTACCTGTTCGGCGACGCGCCCTTCGGGCCCGGCGAGGTGGCGGGCTATGGCGAGTATGACCAGCTCATGCGGCGCGACGAATGGTTCGGGCGCGGGGAGGAGGGCGCATGAGCCGGCCCGGCGGCCTCGCGACGCTCGACCCGCGGCAGGGCGCCGCCGCCGATCCCGAAAGCCATGTCTGGCTGGGCGCGTCGGCGGGGACGGGCAAGACGCAGGTGCTGTCGGCGCGCGTGCTGCGGCTGATGCTTGCCGGGGTGTCGCCCGAAGCGATTCTCTGCATCACCTTCACCAAGGCGGGCGCCGCAGAGATGGCGCATCGCATCCACGAGCGGCTCGCGGCGTGGGTGCGGATGGACGACGGCGATTTGCGGCTCGACCTGCGTGCGCTGGGACTGGAGTGGGACCGGCCGGGGCTGATGACGCGTGCGCGGTCCTTATTTGCGACGGTGATCGACAGCCCGGGCGGCGCGATCCGAGTGCAGACAATCCACGCCTTTTGCCAGACTTTGCTCGCGAGCTTCCCGCTTGAGGCAAAGCTGCTGCCGGGCTTCCGCGCGATCGAGGAGGATGAGGCGGCGGCGTTGCAGCGGACGGTGCTGAGCCGTCTGCTCGAAGAGGATGACGAGCGTGCAGTGCTGCGCGAGGCGGCGGCGATGCTGTCGCGGCGGCTGGGACAGGAGGCGGCGCTGTCTTTCCTGTCGAGCTGCGCGGCGGCGTTCGGCGGGCCGCGTGCGGCGCTGCCGCCGTCGGCGCACGATCTGCGCGCGGCGTTCGACCTGCCGGGCGGCGATCCCGATGCGTGGATCGCGGGCGCGCTCGCGGCGGGCGCGATCGACGAGGACGATATCAGGGCGGTCGCGGCGAGCGGCGCCGATTGGGGCACCAAGACCGGGCTCGCGTGCAACGATGTGATGATCGGCTGGCTGATCGCCGATCCGGCGAAGCGCGCCGCGATGCTCGGCGAATTGCTCGGCTGTTTCCTGACCGGCAAGGGTGAACTGCGCGCCGATTTTGCGGGCGACAAGGGGAAGATGACCGACTGCTTAGAGAACGCGGTGCGGATCGTCGATGCGGTGCAGGGCCTTCTCGGAACCGCGACCGCGATGCGCGTCGCCGACGACCTCGCCGCGGCGTGGAAGCTCGGGAGCCGCTTTGCCGAGGCTTATGCGCTCGCGAAGCGCGAACGCGGGCTCGCCGATTTCGACGACCTCATCACCCTCGCCGGATCGCTGCTGCGCGTCAGCAGCTTCGGCGAGTGGGTGCGCTTCAAGCTCGACCAGCGCACGGACCATATCCTCGTCGATGAAGCGCAGGATACGAACATGCGCCAGTGGGGGATCGTGCTGTCGCTGGCCGAGGAATTCTTCGCGGTGAACCCCGAAGACGCCGAACGCGTGCGCACGCTGTTTACCGTCGGCGATCGCAAGCAGGCGATTTTCGGCTTTCAGGGCACCGAACCCAAGGCATTCGCGACGGCGCGCGAGCTGTTCCATATTCTCGGCGAGCGCGCGGGACAGGATTTCCGCAACGTTGACCTGGTGTCCAACTATCGTTCGACGCCTGCGGTGCTGGAGGTGGTCGACGCCTGGCTCGCGGCGGGTGGTACGTCCGACATGGGGCTAGACGGCGAGGAGCCCCCGCATCGTCCCTTCCGCTCGGGCCACGCCGGGCAGGTCGAGCTATGGCAGCCGCTGCCGGTGGGCAAGGCGCTCGACGCCGAGGCCCGGGAGGGCGATGAAGGAGTCATCGAAGGCGGGGGCGACGGAAGCGCGCCCGCCTCCGATCCCGCCTCGATGCGGCTCGCGAAGGCGATCGCGGCCGAGGTGCAGGCGTGGATCGCGCACGGCAAGGACGGGCGGCCGGTTGCGCCGGGCGATATCATGATCCTTGTCCGGCGGCGCCGCGACCTCGCAGCGCGGATCGTCGCGCGGCTGCAGGCGCTGCACGTCCCGGTCGCGGGTGTCGACCGTTTCGCGCTGACCCAGCCCCTGGCGGTACAGGATCTCATTGCGGCGATGCGCTTTGCGGTGCAGCCGCTCGACGACCTCAATCTGGCGTCGCTGCTCGTGTCGCCGCTGATCGGCTGGTCGCAGGACGAGCTTTACGCGCGCGCGCATCGGCGTGGCCGCGCGGCGCTGTGGGAACATCTGCGTGCGACCGAGGGCGACGTTCCGGCGGCGGCGATGGCCGCGCTGCGGCACCTGCTCGGCATGGCCGATTTCACGACGCCGTTCCGTTTTCTGGAGACCGTCCTGTCCGGACCGATCGACGGGCGGCGCAAACTTTACGCGCGACTGGGGCGCGAGGCGCGCGATCCCATCGACGAGCTTCTGAATCAGGCGCTGGCGTTCGAGAGCCGCGAGACCGTGTCGCTGCTCGGCTTCCTGACGCAGGTGGAGAGCAGCGCCGCCGATATCAAGCGCCAGACCGAGGCGCGCAGCGACGTCGTGCGCGTGATGACGGTGCACGGGTCGAAGGGGCTGCAGGCGCCGATCGTGATCCTGGCCGACGCGACCGACGACCCCGGGATCGGGCACCGGCCGTTCAGCGTCGATGTTGCAGCGTGGGAGAATCTGCCGGTCTTTGCGCTCCCCGCCGACGAGCGGCATGGCGCGCTGGCGAAGGCCTATCAGGACGCCGCCGACGCCGCGTCGCAGGAGCATTGGCGGCTCTTCTACGTTGCGATGACGCGCGCCGAGGAAATCCTGATCGTCGCGGGGGTGACCAGCAAGGCCGACCGGACGATCCCCGAAGGCAGCTGGCACGCGGCGGTCGAATCGGTGCTGCCGGACATGGGCGCCGAATGGGAGGATGCGGGACCGCTATGGGGCCGGCGCCGCGTCCACCGCGCCAATGCGGGCAAATGGGCGCGGAGGGAAAAGGCGGAGAAGGTCGCGGCGCCTGCGCTCGTGCTTCCCGAATGGGCGCTGAAACCCGCCCCCGCGGAGGCGCGCCCGCCGCGCCCGCTGGCGCCATCGGCGCTTGGCGAGGACGATGTCGCGGTGCCGCCTCAGGGGACGGCGCGCGTTGCGGCGGTCGAGCGCGGGTTGTTGCTCCATGCGCTGTTCGAACGGCTGCCACCGGTCGCGGCGGCGCGGCGGCGCGAGGCCGCGCTGCGCTGGCTCGGCTTGCAGGCGGGGCTGGATGAGGCAACCCGGTCGGCGATGGCCGATGAGGTGCTCGCGGTGCTCGACGATCCCGCGCACGCGGCGCTTTTCGGCCCCGGCAGTCTGGCCGAGGTGCCGCTGTCGGCCGTGGTGGACGGTGCGGTCGTGGCGGGGATCGTCGATCGGCTGCGCGTCACCGACGACGCGGTGACGGTGATCGATTACAAGACGGGGCGGCATGTACCCGAAAGCGCCGGCGCGGTGCAGCCGGCCTATCTGCGCCAGATGGCGGCCTATCGCGATGCGCTGCGCGTGATCTTTCCGGGCCGGCGGGTCGAGGCGGCGCTGCTCTACACCGCCGCACCGCGGCTGATCGTGCTCGATAACGCGCTGCTCGACACGCACAAGCCCGGCTTGGCGGCAACCAAGGCGAATTTGCCGGGTTCAGCCCTTGAGCAGGACGCGCCGACGCCTTAGCTTGGGACCAACGATATTTCAGGAGTTCAGATCATGGGTACCAAGGCCATTACCGACGCCAGCTTCCAGAGCGATGTTCTCGACAGCGACACCCCCGTGCTG